>Ga0209986_10000018_pt1 | contig 129821 bp, 116 predicted proteins | sample BlataG_FD_183168 | JGI IMG/M metagenome (GOLD analysis project Ga0209986, IMG submission 183168) | Deep subsurface microbial communities from Black Sea to uncover new lineages of life (NeLLi) - Black_00105 metaG (SPAdes) (version 2) | ecosystem: Environmental > Aquatic > Marine > Oceanic >...
GTGAACGAAGAGGGCTTTTGTGTATTAGTTTGTGATGTTGACGTTGCGCAAACTTGTGGTATAGTATGTACTGCTGCTGTTGAATGAATGGAGAGGGAAGATGAGTCAGGAGGTCAAGATGATCGGTGTGGACGAGGCTTTGGAGTATGTTCTGAAACACTTCGAGCCACTCGAGCCAGAGGAGGTGGAGATCCTTGACGCGCTGGATCGTGTTTTGGCTGAGGATGTTTACTCCGATATGGACATTCCCCCTTTTGACAATTCGGCGATGGACGGATATGCCGTACGGGCGGCGGACACGGTTGAGGCCAGCCACAAAGCTCCTATCACCGTGCGAGTGATCGCCAACCTCGCAGCAGGCTACACCACAGTCCTTGTTGTGGAGGCAGGCACAGCCATCCGTATCATGACTGGAGCACCGCTTCCTGCCGGCGCTGACGCAGTAGTGCGGTTCGAGGAGACTAGCGAGGGATTACCAGCGGACGAGAGAACGGACAGACGGATATTGGACTGGGAACAGGGGGCTTGGATTGAGGTTTTTGAACAAGTTATCGTCGGGGAGAACGTCCGACGAGCGGGGGAGGACATTCATAAGGGAGAGTTGGTTCTAGCTGAGGGCACAATTCTGCGTCCTCAAGAGATCGGCGTGCTGGCCTCGCTGGGGAGGGCCAGAGTTCGTGTGATCCGCCGGCCCCGCGTAGCTATTCTGGCCACCGGCGACGAACTTATCGGCGTTGACGAGCCGCTAGCTCCAGGCAAGATTCGCAACTCCAATGAGTACTCAAACGCTGCGCTTGTCCAGCGCTATGGTGGTATCCCTGTGCGCTTGGGGATAGCGCGTGATGACGTGGAGGAACTGACGGCTAAGATCCGTGAAGGTTTGGCTGAGAGGGTTGACCTCTTCCTCACCTCGGCCGGTGTATCGGTAGGCGACTATGACGTGGTCAAGGACGTGCTGGGTGCTGAGGGAGAGATGCACTTTTGGCAGGTGCGTATGAAACCCGGCAAACCTTTGGCCTTCGGCGAGATCCAAGGTGTGCCCCTCTTGGGCTTACCAGGCAACCCTGTCTCGGCCATGGTTTCCTTTGAACAGTTTGCCCGGCCGGCTATCCTCAAGATGCTTGGTAAAACGCGCTTGCGCAAGCCCACGGTAGAGGCTATTTTGGAGGAGGATGTCGAGAGCAGCGGTCGGCGCAGTTTCAAGCGGGCTGTGATAACAAAGCGCGACGGCGAGTATTATGCCTCGGTCACTGGCCCCCAGGGGTCTGGCGTTCTCACTTCTATGGTGAAAGCCAATGGCCTGGCCATAATCCCCGAGGGCATCAGGCATCTGAAGGCGGGGGAGCGAGTCACAGTGCAGATGCTGGATTGGCCAGAAAACGTTGCTTGTACTGAGCCCGTCGAAGTGAATGAGGCACCGTTGGTGATTCCAATAATCTCTGTTGTCGGCAAGTCTGAGGTTGGCAAAACAACCTTGTTGGAAAAGTTGGTCGCCGAGCTGAAGCAGCGAGGCTACCGCGTGGCCGCTGTCAAGCACGATATTCACGGCTTCGAAATCGACCGGCCTGGCAAGGACAGTTGGCGTCTCGCCCAGGCGGGCAGTGACAGCATAGTTATCGCCTCGCCCAAAAGGTTGGCTCTTATCAAGCGCCTCGATAGGGAGATGGCCCTGAGCGAAATCGCTGCCTTTCTGACCGATGTAGACATAATCCTAACTGAGGGGTATAAGCGAGGAAATGCACCCAAGATTGAGGTCTCGCGTCGGGAGAAGGGAGGGGAGCTTCTGTGTACCCCAGATGAGCTAGTGGCCCTTGTCTCTGACCAGCTCTTTGATCTGGACGTCCCTCAGTTTGGCCTTGACGATACGACGAGAATCGTTGATTGGCTGGAGGGGAAATTCCTCTCAGGTGGGGGGCAAGCGCCTGCTGGGTGAGGCTATAGTGCTCGCTAGCTAACCGAGGAGGTGGGCTATGACACGGGTACGGTGCCTGTTGGATGAACGTGTCTTTTTGGTATGAGGACTTGTGTAGTGCTGAGGAGATTGACCTGGACCCTGAGGTGGGTTGTTTATCCCTTATGAGGCAAGAGGACCCGGATGAGGAAGAAGAGTGGGGCGATGAGGATGTTTTCGGCCAGGATGAGTGGGAGGAGGATTCTTAATTCATGACCAGCCAGAGAGGAAGTACTGCCTCTGTCCGCAGATACGTTCGCTCCGAGGTCTTTCCTACGCCCTTTTGTGCGGGTTGTGGGCATGGCATCTTGCTAGGGGCCATCCTTCGGGCCATTGATGAGCTTGGCTGGAACATGGAGGATATTCTGTTCGTTTCAGGGATAGGCTGTGGTGGCTGGATACCTAGTCCCCATTTCGCCGCCGATACTCTGCATACCACCCATGGCCGGCCGGTGGCTTTTGCCACGGGGGCTAAGCTCTTCAACCCCAAGCTCCGGGTAGTGGTCGTTGGAGGCGATGGGGATCTGGCCTCCATCGGGGGCAACCATCTCATTCACGCCGCCCGGCGGGATATTGATCTCACGGTCATCTGCGCCAACAATGGAGTCTATGGCATGACGGGCGGCCAGGTAACGCCTACTACACCCCTGGGTGCTCGCACGGCGACCACGCCAGCAGGCAACCCCGATAGACCCTTCGACCTTTGTCGCTTGGTGGAGGCAGCCGGAGCCACCTACGTGGCCCGCTATTCGGTCTACCAGGTGCGCCTCCTGATCCGAGCTCTAGAGCGGGCCTTGGAGCATCGGGGTTTCGCCTTTGTGGAGGTTCTCAGCACCTGTCCGACACACTATGGACGGCGTAATGATCTGGCTGATCCGGTGGCGATGTTGCGCGATTTGAAGGAGCGTTGCTTGACTTTGAGGCGGGCTGCAAAGATGAGCCCTGAAGAGCTGAAGGGAAAGATAATAGTTGGTGAGTTTGTCGGTGGATAAAGGAAAAGGGATCAACCGCCGTGACTGCGTAGCGTCCTGGTGATGATGTCGCTTTGTTCGCTCTGGAGAGGTCTCTTCTCGCCCCTCTTCGCCTTTTTGCCTCGGTTGTCTCTTTGTCGGTCAAAGGCTTCCTTGATCGCGAATTCCATGATTGTAGGGAGGGGCTCCTCTTCTTCAATTTCTAGGGGTATGTCTTTCATGCTCAACTCGATCTCGCGCCTTCGGTGGTTGACGTTTAGCACCTTTACTTCCACCTCTTCGCCTACCGACACTATCTCAGCCGGATCCTCCACGTAGCCCCGGGCCAGCTCACTAACGTGTATTAACCCATCGCGGCCAACATCAATATCTACAAAGACACCAAATGGAGCCAGGCGTGTCACTCTGCCTTCGATAATCATGCCTGGCTTCAAGTCACGGAAGGTCCTCTTGGGTGGTTTCACCATGGTTAGATTGATGCGTCCCCTCTTACGATCCACTTGCCTGACCCAAACTGTTACCTCGCTGCCTTGCTCTACGACCTCTGTGACCTTGTTGACTGGATCTTTGCCCAGTTGGGAGATGTGGACCCACCCTTCTTGGCTCAAGCCGATGTCCACGAAAGCGCCAGAGAGCGCTACCTTGGTCACCTTGCCTGTCAGCCGCATACGCGGTTCTAAATCTTTGATGCTGGTTGGCTGCTTTTCATGGGCCTCCTCAGCCTGATCGCTTTGCTCTGTTGTCACTAGCCCTTCTGCATCACCGGGCATAGTCATCTTAATCCCACCCTTCTTCAAAGTTCTCTTCCTCGAGATAATCGAGGTCGCAGTCTTCCTCTTCGTGAGTTTCGATGATTTCCTCGTGTGTCTCCTCGCTACAAGGCTTGTATGTATCGAAGCTAGCCGGTTCGCCGCACATAGGGCAGGGGATGCCCATGCTGTGCCGTCCTCCATTTCTTCCTGAGTGATGGCATAGTCGAAAGTCAGATTGCATTCCAGGCATTTAGCGTGGTTTTGAAGTAGGTCACTTTTTGCTCCTCCTTGCTAAACCGGACAACGCTATACATTATACCACTACTGTGGATTTTTCACAAGGTCAAGGTGGCGGCTTTGAGGGCAGGTTTGGATGTGCTGCAGCTATAACTGGTTTTCTCTTAAGCGTCTCGCTGAACTGAAGGGTCTTCGCACCCAGTCTTGACGTTTGCTAGAGTTCGTGGTAGAATTAAAAGGGGTAAGGGTTCCCGCCTGCCCTGTTCGTGTAGTCATGCACGTCGATCCACTTATCTCTAAAGTATTTCTGATAGCGATGCCTAAACTAAGCGAAGTTGGCGGAGAGCGCGGTGAAGGAGGCTTACGCGTGTCGCCAGACCAGACAACGGAGATAATTGAGGAAGCAATGGAAAGGTTATGGGTAGGGGATTATGGCTAAAGAAGCGCATGGCGCGGTAATCTTCGATATGGATGGGGTAATGGTACAGACTGCTCCACAGCATCTCGCTGCCTGGAGGCAGGTGTTCGCTGAGATGGGGCGAGAGTTCAGCAAAGAGGAATTTCGCGCCACCTTCGGCAGGCGCAATCAAGAGATATTGCGGCATATACTGGGAGAGGGGATTTCAGAAGTCCAAGTAGAGGTGTTAGGTCGCAAGAAGGAAGAACACTATCGCGCTCTAGTACGAGGAGAAGTGGAGGCTGCGCCGGGCTTCATACCTTTGCTTGAAGCGCTCAGGGACAATGAGTTCAAGATAGCTGTTGGTACCTCAGCGCCTCGACAGAATGTAGAGTTGATACTAGATGTGTTGAGTGTTAGAGAACGGTTAGATGTTGTCGTGACCGCGGAAGACGTAGATAGGGGCAAGCCCGATCCCGAAACCTTTCTCCTTGCAGCTCAGCGGTGCAACATAGAGCCCAAGGGATGCGTGGTCTTTGAGGACTCGGTGGCTGGTATCGAGGCGGCCAGAGCAGCGGGCATGAGGTGCATTGGAGTCGGAAGACCGGATATAGCTAAGGCAGATCTGATGGTGGATAGCTTGGCGAAGGTAACGATTCCACTTGTAAGATCGTTGTTGGATAGGGAGGGTAACTATCGCTAAGGAAGCAGCATTTACTAACTCGGGTCCCGAGCGAGCTTTTCTCGTAGGAGCAAAGCTAAAACATGAGCGCGACGGCTGGTCGGTCGAAGACTCGCTGGCGGAATTGGCTCATCTGGCCCGTACAGCCGGCGTGGAGGTGAGCGGCCAGACCTTCCAGAAACTAGACGGCATCAACCCCGCTACCTACGTTGGTAAGGGCAAAGTAGAGGAGATTGGGATCCTCAAAGAGGAGCTGGGTTGTGATGTAGTCATCTTCGATGACGAGCTTTCGCCACGCCAGCAACGTGAGCTGGAGGAAGCTTGGGTTGTGAAAGTTCTGGATCGTACCTCTCTGATCCTGGATATCTTTGCTCAACATGCGCATACCAGAGAGGGCCAGCTACAAGTGGAACTGGCTCAATATGAGTACCGCCTGCCGCGGCTGACGCGCATGTGGACACACTTGGCCCGTCAGGTAGGCGGTGGAGTGGCTCGGGGTGGTGCGGGGGGTGTGGGTCTGCGGGGCCCAGGCGAAAGGCAGCTTGAGATCGACCGTCGCCGCATTAGAGAGCGTATCGCGCAGCTCAAGCAAGAGCTGGAGCGGGTGCGTACCCACCGTCGCCTCTATCGCCGACGGCGTCGCCGAGCAGCCGTACGCGTGGTAGCAATTGTGGGTTATACGAACGCAGGCAAGTCAACCTTGCTTAACGCTATTTCTGGAGCTGAGGTGTTGGTAGAGGATAAACTCTTTGCTACCCTGGATCCTACAACAAGACGGGTGCTGCTGCCACAAGGACTAGCGGCCCTTTTCACCGACACCGTGGGCTTTATCCAAAAGCTGCCCACCCAACTGGTAGCTGCCTTTCGCGCTACCTTGGAGGAGATTAACGACGCAGATCTCCTCCTGCATATACTTGACATAACACATCCCAACGCGTTGCTGCAAAGTCGGGTAGTGCAGGATACGTTGAAGGAGCTGGGCGCTATAGATATGCCAGTACTGGTAGCCCTCAACAAAGTTGACCGGTTGAACAGTTCTGATCAAGTTCAGCACATGATGCGGGAGTTTCCCAATAGCCTAGCTATTTCAGCCAGGGAGGGGATAGGTTTGGAGGAGATGTTGGGCCGCATCGAGGCCATTCTCAGTGAGAATCTGGTGCGTATCAAGGCCTGGATCCCTTACCGGGAAGGCGAGTTGGTCTCGCTTTTCTATCGGCGGGGCTTGGTAGAGCGACAGGAGCATGATCTCGAGGGAACCACCTTGGAAGGCCGCTTGCCAGCTCGGTTTGTGAAGGCTTTTCGGCATTGTTTGGTTTGACCTTTGCCTGGGTTCACAAGAGCGCCTGAACTTCAGACTATATATGTTATGTACACAAACAGTGGATCGGAGACCCAACTTCCATTGATTATTCAACGCATCCAGGCGTTTGCTGAGACAATGCCCCTGAAAGACTGTCTAAGAGCCCCTTGGAGCCTGACCGATCATCGCTAACCGGTGCCGAGTCCTCGTTGGCTTTCGCGCCATAATAGCTCCTTAGTGTCCTATTCATGTTTCCTAATTTACGCGCTTGCCTACGCCCATAATGTGTGCTAGAATAATCTTGGTTTGGGCCGATGCATGCAGTAGAAAACCAACCCCCTGCAATCCTCGACTGGATTAGTTATGTCAATTTAAGAGGTGAGCCAGATGTCTAAGTTCTTGCACAGTTGTCTCAGGTTGATAGTTGTGGCTCTGCTGGTAACCCTGATTACCAGTATGGCTTTTCTAGCGGGCTTTGCGGCAAGGCCTTTCCTAACACCCGGTCCCACCGCTGCATGTGTGGAGCCGGCTAGCAGCGAGGAAGGAGCCTTCCGCGTGTTCTGGGAGGCCTGGCATATTTTGGAACACGATTTCTACGGTGACTTGCCTGATGCTCAGGAGATGACCTATAGTGCTATCCGTGGAGTGGTAGATGGTCTCGATGATAAATATACCGCTTTCCTCGAGCCCAGGATAGCTTCCATCATCAGAGAGGATATGTCAGGCGCTTTCGATGGCATTGGCGCTGTGGTCAACATGAATAAGGATGGTAAGCTAGAGATTGTCCAGACCTTGGAGGGCAAGCCAGCAGCACGGGCTGGGCTTAGGCCAGGTGACATAGTCCTCGCTGTAGATGATACGGTCATCGAAAAAATGACCGTCTTTGACGCCGTGGCCTTAATTCGGGGGCCGGCAGGCAGCATAGCTCGCCTGACGATAAAACGGCAAGGCCTCGAAGAGTCCTTCGTTGTCGAGATAGTCCGGCAGAGAATCGAGATCCCGATTGTGGAATCGAGGATGCTGGATGACGACATCGCGTATCTCAAGCTTTTCGAATTCAGTGCTGAGGCTACGAGTAAGCTCAGGACAGACCTGCAATCCCTGTTAGCTGAGGAACCAAGGGGCCTGATCTTCGATCTGCGCAACAATCCAGGTGGCCTCTTGGATGTAGCCATAGAGGTAGGCAGCCAATTCGTTGGCGAGGGATCTATCCTCGTGGAGAAACTTAAGGACGGCCAAGATAGGGATTATCCTGCCCGAAGGGGTGGTCTGGCTACCGATATACCTTTAGTGGTCTTGGTCAATGGTGGCACTGCCAGCGCCTCGGAGATCGTGGCCGGTGCCATTCAGGACACTAGCCGGGGTATCCTGATTGGTGAGAAGACCTTTGGCAAGGGATCAGTCCAGCTTTCCCATAACCTTAGTGATAGCTCTGAGCTACGGGTTACCTCGGCCTATTGGTTTACACCCAAAGGGCGTGCCATTCATGAGGAGGGTCTTACACCCGACATCCAGGTGGATATAACCGAGGAGGACATCGAAGCTGACCGTGATCCACAATTACAGCGTGCGATTGAGTACTTGCGGGGATTAATAGATGAAAAGTAAAGGGAAAACAATCGCTACCAATCGCAAGGCACGCCACGATTACTTCATTGACGAGACCTGTGAGGCTGGGATTGTCCTCACCGGCACGGAGATCAAGTCAGCGCGAGCTGGTCGGGTCAATTTGCGAGATAGCTATGTTCAAGTGAGAAACGGCGAGCTTTGGCTAATAGACACTCATATCGCTCCCTACAAGCAGGCCGGGCGTGGCAGCCACGAACCCAAACGCCCTCGCAAATTGCTCATGCAACGCCGCGAGATCAACCGCTTCCAGGGCAAAGTGCAGGAGAAGGGCTACACCATCGTCCCCCTGCGGTTTTATCTTAAGAACAACAAGTGGGCCAAGGTAGAGATTGCCCTGGCTCGCGGCAAGAAGCTCTACGACAAGCGCCAGGCTATCCGCGAACGCGACGCCCAGCGGGAGATGGAGCGTGTACTGGCCGGGCAGAGGAAGGGATTATGACAACAAAGTCTTGAGGGTTTTCTGAGTTGCAAAAAATCCGGAAGTGTGCTATAATTCAGTTGCAGTTTGGGGATGAAAGGTTTCGACAGGGAAGGCTGGCCAAGGATTGCAAGCCGAGGTGCCCTACCCTCGCAAAACAAGGGCAACTAAAATAACTGGCGAACCTCAACTCGCCCTGGCTGCCTAAGAGCAGCCACGTCTGATCAGGTCTCCCCTGATAGACCTGGACCAGATGCCATAAGAATCGGGGTGCCGTGTTCTGGACGTCGATAAAGAGCATCAAGGCCAGGGCAACAAAGCCCAGGATCGACTAGTTCGAGCCAGACCCTGTCGGTCGGGGCTGACTTGAACGAAAGATAAAAGATCGACTAAGCTTGTAGCACATCCTAGGTCGAACTCTCTGGACGCGGGTTCGATTCCCGCCATCTCCACCAAATTCTATGCCTGTAGGGATTCCCTACCCTACAGGCCCTTTATTTACTGGACATTCTTTTCCACTTGCAAATCATCATTTCGCATAGTGTAGCTTTGCTTTGGGGAATATAGAGTAGGGTGGAGTTAAAGGCAGCGGTGGCTATGCGAAGACACGAAAACCAACTAGAAATGCACGTAGTCCCGCTTCAGAAGACTCTTACGATCAACACTGAATACATCCAACAACTCCCCTATCAACAACGCCTTGTGCTCAGCATCTTTTTTTGACCAGGTACGACTCTTGATCTCCAAAAAGGCTCCTTCGTAAGCCGGCTTAGTTAACTTGTCCAAATTAATAGCGAAATGCACCCCCTTGTACCTGATGTGCCAGCGCTGCCGATGCTTGTGAACCTCTTTCACGCTGTCGGGCTCAAAGTACTCACAATAGAAACGCAAGGTTCGATCGGCCTCGGAGGTGAAACGAGAGCAGGAGAGAACAACGGAATTGTCAAACTCCTGCTCACTGCTAGGCCCAGTTAAGGTCAAAGTGTATATGGACTCAGGTATCTCGCCCTCTTCCCTCACTAGATAATCCTCACGATGGCGAATGTAGCCCTGGCTCTCGTCTGCAAAAAGGAGATAGGTATCATATTGATCGCGGACCGAAGGCCTCCACACAGCAGAAATATGAGGGTGAGCTAAGCCTTCCTTGACGGCAGCCTCGTCCTCCACACGCCCCTTGACTTGCACCTCAAACGTTTCCTTCCATTCCAAACCCCCAATAGCGACGAGCTTGTCCAAGAGGCTCTCCTCTCTCCGCATCATGAAAGCGTTTATCCGATCAGCGATGCGTTGGGCCTCAGCCATGATCATTTCTACATCCACAGTGAGAAGCTCTCTATCTCTCATCAACAAGCGCCCATTCACCAGGACATGACGCACATCGGCGCTCTTAGCAGCGTAAACCAACCGAGAATAGATGTTATCGGCCGATAGATCGAACTTTGGCGTGACGTGAAGGACATCCAAATCTACCACAGCCAAATCGGCCTGTTTGCCCACCTCAATAGAACCTGTGATGTGATCCAGGTGCAGGGCTCGCGCCCCCCCGATAGTAGCCATGCTCAAAGCAATGCGCGCTGGCACAGCTTTGGGATCGCCCGTGATGCCTTTGGCCAAGAGGGCCGCCAAGCGCATCTCCTCGAACATGTCCTGGTCATTGTTGCTGGCGGGGCCATCGGTGCCGATGCCTACATTCAGGCCCAGGTCCAACATACGAGCCACCGGCGCCACGCCGCTGGCAAGCTTCAAATTGCTGGTTGGTGCATGCGCCACACCGACGCCCCTCTGCCCCATCAGCTTCATCTCTTCCTCAGTTAGGTACACACAATGGACAGCTAAAGTCTTGCTAGCCAAGACGCCCAAATCGTCCAGGCAGAACGCCGGCGCGCAGCCATAAAGCTGCTGGGTGCCCTGCACCTCCCCCTCCGTCTCCGCGACATGGATAATCACAGACACGTCATGTTCCTGGGCCAAACGCGCTATCTCTCTCAGGATATCCGGGGTACACGTATACGGCGAGTGCGGGCTGACGGCAGGCACGATCAGCTCGTGTCCCTTCCACCCAGCAATGAATCGCCGACAGTATTCCAAACTCTCGTCGTAGCTAGCCGCATCGGGAGTAGGCAACTTCATAACCGTTTCAGCGCAGACTGCCCGCATGCCCGCTTCCTGTGCCGCTCTAGCTACCTCATCCTCGAAATAATACGTATCGGCAAAGCAGGTCACGCCCGAGCGGATCATCTCTGCACAAGACAGCAAGGTGCCGTAGTGACAGAACTCCTCGTTCACAAACTCCCTCTCTACAGGCAACATATAGCCATGTAGCCAGACATCAAGCCGCAGATCGTCGGCCAAGCCTCTGAGCAAGCTCATGGGCGCGTGAGTGTGAGCGTTGATCAAGCCAGGCATAACCACCTGCCCAGCGCAGTCAATTGTCTGCTCAGCCTCGTACTTTCCACGTAAATCAGCCACCGGCCCAACAGCGACTATCTGGCCATCTTTTATGACCACCACCCCCTGAGGAAAAACCTCCAGCTCCTCATTCATAGTGACCACGGCGCCATCGGACAAAATCACATCCGCTTTCATCTTACCACCCCCTGTCAAGCATTGACGCCCATTATAACGGCTTTTGCCAGGATAAACAAACTCTGGCGCGTTTCATTTCACATAAAAATGAAAGTGTGCTATAATATTAAATGCTCATCAAGCATCATCGCTGCGGCGGCGGACCTTCGTCCCGTCGCCCTCAGCGCCCACCGGCCCATGGCGGTGGGCACCCCCCACACCCTCAGCCTGACGGCACTGAATCAAGGAGACCCCTAAATGCGTGCAGTTGACATCATCGCCAAGAAACGAGACGGTCATCCCCTTACTGCCGAAGAGATAAACTTCTTCGTCCAGGGCTTCGCTCGGGGCAAGATACCCGATTACCAGGCAGCATCCCTGCTGATGGCTATCTACCTGAAAGGGATGAACGAGCGGGAAACCGCTGACCTTACTATGTCCATGGCCCGCTCAGGTAAGATGTTGGATCTCTCACCTATAGCACCTCAGGTGGTTGACAAACATTCCACTGGCGGTGTAGGCGACAAGACCACCTTAGTAGTCGCCCCGCTGATAGCGGCCGCGGGATTACCAGTGGGAAAGATATCGGGCCGCGGCCTGGGCTTCAGTGGCGGGACCCTGGACAAGCTGGAGTCCATCCCTGGCTTCAAGGCTAACCTCTCTAGCGAGGAATTCGTGGCCACGCTGCGGGATTACGGTATCGTCGTCGTCGGGCAAACGGCCGACATGGTCCCGGCCGACGGCAAGTTCTACGCCTTACGTGATGTGACAGCCACAGTAAGCAACATCTCCCTCATCGCCAGCTCCATTATGAGCAAAAAGATAGCCAGCGGTGCTAACGCCATCGTCCTGGACGTCAAAGTGGGCCTCGGAGCTTTCATGCACACCAGAGAAGAGGCGATAGCGCTGGCCCATGCGATGGTAAACATCGGCCAGGCGCTGGGCCGCCGCGTGGCAGCCGTCATATCCAATATGAACCAGCCCCTCGGTCTGGCTGTGGGCAACGCCCTGGAGCTCAAAGAGGCCATTGTTACCCTACATGGGCACGGCCCCACTGACTTTCTCGAGCACTGCCTGATCATCGCCGGTCAGATGCTGCTTCTGGCCGACCGTGTGCGAGACGCCAAAGAGGCCCGCAAGCTGCTGTTGCATCAGCTAGATAGCGGTCGTGCTTGGCGCAAGTTCCGCAATTGGATAGTAGGCCAGGGAGGCGACGAGGCTTTCATTAACGATCCCTCCCGATTACCCCAGGCGACCCTTATTGAGCATCTGCTAGCCCCCCCCTCCGCCTACATAGCTGGCCTGAATGCTGGGGAAGTTGGCCTGGCTGCAGCGCTCCTCGGCGGTGGCCGAGCCCGCAAGGGAGAGCCAATTGACCACGCCGTGGGTGTAGTCCTGGCTAAGAAGATCGGGGATTATGTCAAAAAGGGCGAGGCGATACTAACTATCCATGCCAACGATGAGCAAAAGTTAACCGACGCGAAGCGCAGGCTCCTGGATGCCTACTCCTGGAGCGATGAGCCTGTAGAGCGTCCGCCTCTCATGCACGAAATCATAACCTCAAAATCCAAAGTTCAAAGTTCAAAGCGGTAAACATACGTTTCCGGATCCACCAAATCGCCGTTGTCGTCGAAAGTGATAGGGCCGATCAAACCTGGATAGTTTTCGAGAGTGCTTAACTCGGCGACGACGGCATCCCTGGCAGCCCTTCCCTGTGACTCGATGGCCCTGGCCAAAGCCTCCAGGAGAACGCGAGTGGCATCGTAGGCCAAAATCGCGTGCGGGCCAGGCAAGCGCCCAGTTAAGGCCCGGTACTTAGTCACAAAATCCCCCGAATTGGCCACCTCTTCGACTCTCGGCGCTGCAGTAATATAGAGGGTTCCTCTAACAGCCTCCCCTCCAATCTGTGCCAACCGAGGGCTATCTAACCCACTACCTCCCATGAAGGTCGCCTCAACGCCAGCCCTTCGTGCCTGCGCTATCAATTCCGCTCCCTCAATCGCCCCCCCGCTGAAGAAAACCAGGTCAGGCGATGCAGCTTTGAGAGCAGCCAGCCAGGCCTGGTTACTTGTACTGAGCCCAGCCGAAGTATCGGTATCAGCGTCTAGCACCACCGTTGCCCCCAAAAGCTCACCCGTCCGGAAGAAGGCCTCGGCCAGGTCATCGCAGCCGCGCAGGACAGCAAGGCGGCACATTCTCAGCTCCTCCACAACGTAGCTAGCTGACTCCATTCCCAAGAGATCGTTACGAGCATAAAGGCGAAAGACCTCAGGGTAGCCCCGCTCTGTCACGGCGTCCGCTGCCACTTGAGTGATCAGCGCCAGGCCAGCCCGATGGTACTCATCCAGGGCAGCCAGAGCTGCCTCATCGGAGAAATGGCCGATAACCCCCATGACGTCAGAGTCAACGATCATCTTCCTGGCCTGCAATCGCGTCCTAGCAGGATCGTTGCCGTCGTCCAGGCCTACCAGCTCTACCATATAGCCGCTTACGCCACCTGCCGCGTTGCGCTCTCGCACCGCTAGCTTCACAGCGTAGAGCACCTCGTAGCCCAGGTGCCGGTAGAGCCCCTCGAAAGGGGCCACCAGCCCGATCTTGACCACAGGTCTGGTGCTGCGAAGCCCAGCGCAACTGACAATCAGCCACCCCAGAATGAAAAGCACGCCCAGCGCCAACGCCTGCGTGCACCTCCCTTTGCTGATCCGCCCCATCACTGATCAATCCTATCGTTGATATCTATCCTGGTTTTGAAGATGCTCCTCAAAAGTTCTAGCGAAGGCGTGCGAGCCGTCACCCTTAGCCACGAAGTACAGATAATCGCTCTCCACAGGCTCCAGGACGGCTTGAATCGAGGCCAATCCTGGATTGCAGATAGGTCCAGGGGGCAGCCCCCGGTGAAGGTACGTATTGTAGGGAGAGCCAACGCGGGCGAACTCTTCCAGGGTCACTGGAGTTTTCCACCATTGGCCGGTATCCGCCTGGTAGCCCAAAGCGTACTGCACCGTGGCGCAAGAGTCCAGGTTCATGCCCTCCTCCAGTCGGTTCAAGAAGACTCCGCTTATGATAGGACGCTCCTCCGCCACCACCGCTTCTCGCTCCACGATGGAGGCCAGGATCGCCACCTGGTAGGTGGTCATCTCTCGCTCCGCGGCTATCTCACGCATCTCAACGGTGAAGCGTTGATCGAAATTGGCCAACATGCGCTCGATTATGTCGAGGGCTGTGGGCTGGGCCGGAAAGTGATAGGTGTCTGGGAAAAGAAAACCCTCCAAAGTAGCCCCTGGCGGCTGATTCTGTAGGAACTCGTAATCGAAATCCCTGGCCTGGGCAAAGTCGAAGGGCCCGCCTCGCACCAGAGCCAAGAACTCCTCGCCGTCCACGCCCACTTCTTCTGCCAGCATCTCAGCGATCTGCTCTGCTCGCCAGCCCTCGGGCACGGTCACCGTCATCTCCTCGAGGCGCCCGTGCTGCAAGCACTCGATGATCTCCTCCATAGTCATGTCTGGCCGCAGTTCATACCTGCCAGCCTCCAGCTTGCTATCGGCTTTATGGTAACGGGCTAGCAGGCGGAAGAGCTCGGCGTCATTGATTAAGCCCAACTGCTTCAGCCGCAGAGCAATGTCGCCTGCCGTCTCCCCTGGCTCCACGATGAAGACGACCGGAGTGTGCTCATCCCCTTCGGCTCCGCTCAGGGCAGGGCTGGCCGGTCGGGAGATCTCCTCCTGACGAAAGCCAAGGTAGACCCTCAAGAGCAAGTCTTCTAGCCCCCCAGGCACTTTGCCATCCTCCTGGCTCAGAGCGCAACAACCCGCACTCACCAGCACGAGCATCGTGAGACCAAGAACCAGCATTGAGATGCTCTTTTTCATAACGAGCTTCCTTCGGCTCCTTTCTCGCCAGCAAATTGGCGTGAATCCAGATAATCCTGCAAGATCACCGCCGCAGCCACGGCATCAATCCTCTCCCGTTTCTTCTTGCTTCTCAGGCCCGCTTCCCTCATTAGCCTTTCGGCGCTGACGGTGGAAAAGCGCTCATCCCACAAAAGTACCGGCACGGTTAGGGATTCGGCCAAACCCACGGCATAGCGCTCTACCCTCTCGGCCTGCGCGCCGGCCATCCCGTTCAGGCTCCGAGGATAACCAACCACAACCTTCTCTACCTCGTGTTCCTCTACCAATCGAGCCACAGCAGCGAAATCCTCCTGACGAGAGCCCCTCTGGATAACTTTCAAGCTGCGAGCAAGGGACTGACTCAAATCACTGATGGCCACGCCAATACGCTTTTCCCCAACATCCAAGGCCAAGATGCGCATCACCCCTCCTGGATCGAGACGCTGATGCGGAAGCCAAGCCACGGCATCCGTCCTGGCCAAGTAGGTGTAACCTTAATGATGGGAGCTTCCTCCAGGCGCAAATTCTGACTCAGATAGTCCTCGGCCCAGTCCAAAGGCCGGCCCCGGATAGCCTCCTTGATGGCCCTCACATCAATCTGGGTCGCCATTAAGCCAGACCCTCTCATAACAAAGGATACTTTCCCATCCTCCACTTCGGTGATCTCGCCCCTCTGATACTCCAAGCCTTGACTCACCAATGCGAAACCCTCGGGCACCTGAGCCTCGAGACCTGCCTGGATCAGGACCTTGGCGTCCTCCTCCTCGATGGCCGTCCCTCGCAACATCACCTCCATCTCCAGGGTGAGCACATCGGCCTGCTCCTCGAGGAACTTGTCGTAGATTTCAGTCACAATGTGGTCTACAGCCACGGTCTCGGAAGCCAAGAACTCCCCTTCCCTGAGCTGCTCGCTCAATTGAGCGAGGGCTTCCTGCTGCAATTGCTGCAAGAGAACAACTTTGAGACGTTCCTTGTCGGCAGTAGTGACCATCCCCACCTGCTTGACGCTGCCTCCCCGCATTGGCTCCGGATTGGTGACCCCAACTTGCAAGGAGAGAGGCCCCTCAACGCTATTAATCAAGTGGGCCCTCACGTTGCCGGTGGGGCCTGGATCAAGAGCTACCACCTCTGCCTGAGCCGTGCCTCCTACCGTCTCTGGCAAAGTAACATCCTCAACGGTAGTAAACCTGATAGTAGATCCGGTTGAGGTAGCGACCACGGTTCCTTTGGGAACGGCAACCGGCTGGTTTATCTTGTTTACGAAAAGGACCATCCCCCAAGCTGGCTCATCGGGTGCATCTTTTGCTCCAGTAACAGGAATCTGAGCAGTCCCTTCGAGCTGAGCTTTTACCACCCTGGCTGGGATCTGACCTGTGTCATAGTTAATCATCTCCAACTCAGGGTCAGCTTGAACCTGCACTATGGCATTAACCGCCTCACTAGCCGGGACCAGAGTGACCTCAGCGCTGGGCACGATCAAAAGAGCACTGGCCAACAAAACTGACAGGGCCACCACGAAGATAGAACCAGCAAATATGCGCTCCCCCCAGCTCAAGCGCCTCCCCCACCTCGGAATTGCCTTCGGTCGACGCCACTTGGCCTTCCGGCCCCGCTTCGCCGAGACGAAGACGGAGAAACCCAACTGACGAGCCAGAACCCGCGTCTTGCTAGCCCTGGTGACAAGAGCTACCTCCAGGGCCAGAGACTCGGCGTAACGCTGGAGCAGTTTGAAATCGAGCAAGCTATCGAAGGCTTGACATCCTGGCGGCACGACCAAAAGCACCCGTGGGGCCTCCGCCTGTTCTAGACGGGCCCGCACAGTGGTGATATCGTCCTCAACTTCCAGATGAATAACCTGAGCCATCACCTGAGCCCCTCCGCAACCAGATCGGGCACCAGGCACAGGGCCTCCACGATACGGTCTGTGTCCCGGCCGCCAGCCTGGGCCAGAGTAGGCCTGCCTCCCCCACTGCCGCCCACTACCTGGGCCACCTGCTTTACGAGCCGCCCGGCATGAAGGCCTCGCTCCACCAAATCCGGGGTGACAGCAGCCACAAAACTGGGCTTAGAAGCCATCACCGCTCCCAAGACGATAACGCCGGACCCCATACGATTGCGGAACCAGTCGCTCATCTCCCGCATAGTATCCATGTCGGCCGCTTCAACCTGAGCAGCCAGGACTTTTACACCACTTACATCCTGCACCTGAGAGAGCAGTTCCCCAAAATCCCGCTGGGCGATCTCCCGACGCAAGCGAGCAACCTCCTTGGTCTGTCCCTGAAGTTCACCCAGAAGCACCAACACCTTTTGATCAACCTCATCGGGAGCACAGCCGAGGGATGCCGCAGCGGATTCCAAAACCCTGGTTTGTTCCTGTACCAACTTCTGAGCAGCCTGGCCTGTAACCGCTTCGATGCGACGGAGGCCCGCTCCGACACTCGATTCGGACACGATATGGAAGAGACCAATCTCGCTGGTCCGTTTCACATGGGTGCCACCGCAGAGCTCTTGGCTGAAAGGCTCGCTTGGGTCGCCGATCTTGAGCACCCGTACCCGCTCACCGTACTTCTCGCCAAACAAGGCAATCGCCCCTTCGGCGATGGCCTCCTTGTAGCTACTATGGGTTACCTCCACAGGGTAGTTGGTCAGGATAGCCTCGTTTACTGACTGCTCGACCAAACTCAGTTCATCCTGACTGAGCATAGCCGAGTGGGTAAAGTCAAAACGCAGGCGGTCGGGAGCCACCAACGAGCCAGCCTGCTGAACGTGCTCACCCAGGACACGGCGTAGCGCGTGGTGCAAAAGGTGGGTGGCGGTATGGTTGCGGGCAGTGTCCATGCGTCGTTCGGAGTCCACCATGGCCCAGGCACTATCGCCCACCCGAGGCCCTTCGACAGGCTCAGGACGTGGCCTAGCTGACAAGACCTCCCCGATGTGGACGATGAGGCCTGGGAGAGGCTGCCGGACATCCCTGACTGTGACCTCCCACCCTTCGACAGCCCTTCGACGCGACTCAGGACAGGGCTCAGGCCACCGCTCGGGCTCCCCTTCGGCTCCCCCTTCGACTTCGCTCAGGACAGGGCTCACGGCAGGCCCTTCCCCATCACGACACTGGATAATCACGCCGGTATCACCAACCTGCCCGCCGCTCTCCACATAGAAGGGAGTCGCGGTCAACACCAACTCGACTTCATCGCCCTCCCGCGCCGAGCCAACCACCTGTCCAGCCCGCACTATGGCCGCTACCTTCGCCTTGGCCTCCGTCCCCTCGATGTAGAGATGCTCCACGCCAGCCTCAGCCAGCCCTCCTGCCCGCTTCAATTCATCCAGAAGGGCGCTGTAGACTTTTAGCCCCTTTTTCTTTTCAAAAGCAAACTGCTGAGCTGCCCGAGCCAGTTCTCGCTGTTTCTCCAATGCCGCCGCGAAGCCCTCTTCGTCCACAGTTAGTCCTCGCTCTTTGGCCACATCCCTTGTCAAGTCCAACGGGAAGCCATAAGTGTCGTAGAGCCTAAAAGCCTGGCCGCCCGGAATCACGGTCTCTCCCCGTGAGCTCAGGTCAGTAACCAGCTCATCTAGCAAAGTGAGCCCCACATCCAGCGTGTGCTGAAAGCGCTCCTCCTCCTGGGTGATGGTCTGCAAGATGAACTCCCGCCTGGCCCCTAGCTCGGTGAAGTAGCGCCCCATCATTTCGATCACCACTTTGGCAACCTCGCTCAAGAACGGGCCTTGAAAGCCGATCTTCCGGCCGAAGCAGGCGGCACGACGCAGGATCATCCGCAGGACATAATTGCGCCCCTCGTTGCCTGGCAATACCCCATCGCCCACCAGGAAGGTCACTGCGCGTCCGTGGTCCGCGACAACCCGATAGCCCACGATGTTTGCCTCGCGCTCAGCGTCGCTGTCGCCAAGCATTTCCTGCAAGCGAGCCATGATTGGTGTAAACAAGTCGGTGTCGTAATTGGAAACGACGCCCTGCAAAACGGCCACCAGGCGCTCAAAGCCCATTCCAGTATCAATATGCTTGGCAGCCAGCTCGCGGAGCGTCCCGCTATCGTCCTTATTGTATTGGATAAAGACCAGGTTCCACAATTCAAAAAAGCGCCTACAGCCGCTGTTCACGCCACAAACGTGAGTGGGATCATCCCGGCGGTCACAGGCCTCCTCTCCCCTGTCGAGGTGGATTTCGCTGCAAGGTCCACACGGGCCTGTGTCGCCCATTTCCCAGAAATTGTCCTTACGCCCAAAATAGAGGATGTGCTTGGGGTCTATGCCTGTTTCCTGTGCCCAATAGCGGGCCGCCTCCTCATCGGTTTCCAGCTCGCCTTCCTCATCCTTGAACACCGTGGCCCAAAGCCGGTCCTTGGGCAACCCCCAGACATTGGTGAACAGCTCCCAGGCCCAAGCGATGGCCTCCTTCTTGTAATAATCACCGAAAGACCAATTGCCAAGCATCTCAAAGAAGGTATGGTGGTAGGTATCGTACCCTACATCCTCCAGATCATTATGTTTACCGGAGACCCGCAAGCACTTCTGAGTATCTACGGCCCGCGTATACTCTCGCTTCTCTAAACCCAGGAAGATGTTCTTAAATTGATTCATTCCAGCGTTGGTGAACAGCAGCGTAGGATCATCGCCAGGCACCAGCGAGGCACTGGGCACTACAGTGTGCCCCTTACTGGCGAAAAAATCCAAAAAGGATTGCCTGATCTCCGTGCTGGTCATTGACATAGCCAACTCTCCCCGCCAACTTCAATCGTGCGTTCAAGGATCAACTCCTGCGCTAACACGGTCATTTTAGCCCAAGTTAGCCATAATGTCAAACCCATTTGCTCAATTTCTGGAATTTGCTTTCTTTTTGATTTTAGCATTGTTTTTTGTGATGCGGGAGATACCGGAAGGGCAAGGGAGGCATGCGCTGAGGCACTGGAGATGGCCGAAAAGTTGGGGATTGGCAAGATCGTTGAACAGATAACCGATCTGAAGCAAGGGCTAGCCAAGAAACAAGTTAAGAACTCTTAGCTTCTGTAACTTATGAACATTTGACCCCCAGGGACTGCACCACCCACCCCAAGGGGTCTTTCTATCCCTGGAGGTTGTAATCGTAGTAGGTCTTGAAGTGCAGGTCACCCTCTCTCGGCTGACCATCCAAGTACGTCGCCTCCCCACCGTAGGCGTCAAGCGAGTTGTACCAAACCGTCGTTCTGTTTCCCTCTGTCGCGTAGATGAAAAAGTAGTAGGTCTTGTTCTCCGAGTCGGCTTGAGGAGGAAAAGAGAAACGGCACGGGTCGTTGTGTTTCAGGTTGGATGTATCAACAGCAAGAGTGACGATAGTAGAAGATCGAGATCACTCAAGGACAGATTCTTTCAAGCTGCTCACTTTGGGCATTGAGAAAGAGCCGCTTGGAAGAGTTTTGAGGCACGATAATGTTCAGAGCTTGGGGCACGATCTCGAACTCCATCGGGGTGGTGCCAATAAAGTCTCCATCCACCTGGACGGATAAGGGGGTAGCAGTGCTGATGCTCACCTTCCTGCACTGATAGTACTCGACCTGGGGATCGCGGAGGTGGCGACGGGCAAATACCTTAATGGCGTGATGGACGGTTGAGGCAAGGTTGACCCCCTTGAAAATGCAAACGTCTAGCAACCCATCGTCAAGATAGGCCTCGGCTGCGACTCGCACCAGCTTGGCGTAGAGCTGAGCATTGCTTACAATGACCAAGATGCACCGAGTGTTGATACTATGGCCATCTATTACCACCCTCGTCCGGGTGCCACGAAAATCCTTGGCTACCAAGACAGCAGCCACAACATAGGCCAGGGTGCCCAGGCGCTTTGTGGGTCGAGCGCGGGGCTCAATTCGTTCGGTCACTTTGGCGTCAAGGCCAATGCCAGCCCAGAGGATGAAGTGGCGCTGGCCAGCCCTGCCGAGGTCAATGCGACGGATTTCGCCTTCCGCTAACACCTCGGCCGCGTCGAGTAGGGAGTGTCTTCGCAGCGGCGAAGGGGTGGGGATGCCCATCTCCAGCGCCCACACGTTGCCCACACCGGTGGGCAGTACCCCAAGGGCGGTATCGCTCCCAGCCAGGCCATCGGCAGCTTCGCCTACCGTTCCGTCGCCCCCGGCCACGAACACAGCCTGGTAGCCGGTAACCACAGCCTCACGGGCAAAGGTTGTAGCGTCACCTGGCCCCCAGGTGTCCCTGAAGCTCACTTGCCAGCCCCGGCCTTCCCAATAGGCCATGACCTGCTCCAGTTCCCGCTCCACATCTCGGCCTCCGGCAGCAGGGTTGAAGATCAGCATAGCTTTCATTTCTGTACTGAGCCTCGTCGAAGTATCTGCGCCATTCGCAGGATCTTGTTCATTTCGCTTCTCCAGACGCTCTCGCACCACCGTCTCAGGAGCAACCGTCTGGACAATGACCAGTTTAGCTGCAGTGCACCTGGCCCAGGCGATAGATTTTCTCTTGGTGAAACTCAATGAGATAGGACGTCAACAGGTTTTTGATCAAGCGAGCGCTTCCGTTTCTCTGCAACCGTGGTGTCGCCCACTCTAGCGAGTCTTCCCACCCCCTGATTATGGCCCAAAATAGAGGTTTTGCCTATCCTATCCGCATGGCGAACAAGTCGGTTTCCGGCTTCTGTCCCGGCCCGAGCCGAGAGCCAGCCAGGGAGAAGCACTCGGTGCCCATGAAATCCCACCGCACCTCCGGCGGGATGAGGCTGAAGGGGCCATTGGGCGAGAGTTGGCTACGATGACACTGAAATGCCTGCAGCTTTATGTCTACGTAGGCGCTGACGTCAATTTCCGCGGTACACAGTTCGTCGGGCACGCCCATGGACTCCCAGTCGAAATCTGCGAGGCGACCTAGGTCAAAGCCCAGGGCACTCAGACGCCGGGCGAGTCCACGGAAGAAGCGGCGTGGCAAAGCTGTGAAGTATAGCTTCTCGGGAACATGAGGCTCCAGGCCCACAGCCAGGTGTTCAGGATACTGGCTCGGGTCTCCGGCGGCCTGGAAGGCGGCCACTGTGTGGCGATGGATGGCCACGTGGTCAGGGTGGCCGTAGCCGCCGCCCTCTTCAAAAGTGACAACCACCTGGGGACCCACCTGACGGATCAGGCGCACGATCTTACCCGCCACCTCGGCAGGGTCGGCCTGGACGAGGGAGCGGAGGTCATCGTTGTCAGGACTTCCGGCCATGCCTGAGTCGCGGTAGCCCAGGAGGTGCAGTTCGCCGATGCCCAGGACATCGCAGGCACAGCGCAGCTCGCGCTCTCGAATCTCCGCAAGTTGTTCCTTGGTACCGAGGCACGGATCGCTTATCTCCCCCGCCTCCCCCCTCGTGGCACAGGCCAGCACAACGCGCACCCCCTCGGCGGCGTACCTGGCTAGCGTCCCCCCGATGCCAAAGCTCTCATCGTCGGGATGGGCAAGAACGGCTAACAGGGTTCGTTGTTCTCCCAAGGTGTCATGTCCCTTTCGCTTTTCTCAAAGTGTTGATAGCGCTCTCCACGCTGCGTTTGGTTCGGGCATCTGCTGTCTTCAACCAGGCCTCGTAGATGGGCAGGAGGTCGGCGAACTGCGGCAGGAAGACCTTGGTCATGCTGCGGATGACGTCGCACAGCACCCAGATGCTGTGCGGGTCGGCCGCATCTCGGTGGGCGAGGATGAAATCGCGGACCGGCGCTATCTGGCCGCGGGCGCTGACGCGGATGGCAAAGCTCACGGCCCGCTTGACGTCGAGATCCGGGTCGCCCAGCGCAGGCTCGACCAGCTCCAGGCAATGGCCTGTGTAGTCGGCGCGCTTCATGGGAAGCCGCCCGATAGCGGTTATAGCCGCGCGACGGACCCATTTGTTCTCGTCGGTCACCCAGGGAGCCAGGCAGTCGAGGTAACCCTCAGGGTCTTTCCTCACGATTGGCTCCAACGCACCCATTGCCAGTTGGTCGCAGTCCTCCCAAGCGATGCAGGTCTGACCCAGTTGGTAGATAATCGGGATGACCGCCTCTGGCGCGGCCAACTCCATCGGTCCCAGGAAGGCAGAGGCCAGGAGCCGCCCCTCGCGGCCGTAGTTATCCCAGAGGTGACGGGCCAGGGGTATGAAATCGGCGACCCGCTTCTTGGCCTCCTTGCCGATCTCCTTGCCCATAGCCTTGAGAACAGGCACCGGAGTGCCAGCGGTCTTGAGCCCTAACACCTGCTCGGCCTTGACCAGGTCAATGCCCTTGGGCGTGGCCTGGAGCCAGACGTCACGCAAGGCCGCCGCCGTCGAATCGGCGTCAGCGGGAGAGTAATCGCCGATGATCTGGCGAGCAGCGCTGGCAGCTTCTTTGGCGTCCATATCCACTCCTCCTCAGCAATTTGATTATAGCACGGAACTGGAGAGAGGGCAATTGGTGTGCCAATTCCCGTTCGGGTGTGCGTATGGACGGACGACCAGGCCCATGAGAACGGTTTTGACAGGAGCGGAGAAATGGGCTGGACTTGCCGATGAGCCATCCAAGGAGAGCACATGATCACGGCCGGGACTTGACAATTACTGCATGATATGGTATACTCAGTATAGCATACTGGGTATGTATCTGTGGGACACATTCTATGCTCAAATATCACTTGCTGAGCCTTTTGGCCCAGCAACCACGACACGGCTATGAACTGAAGACGACCTTCGAGGAGATCATGGGCGGCACCTGGAAGGTCAACATCGGCCAGGTCTACTCCACCCTGGGCCGGCTGGAGCGGGACGGACTGGTGGAGAGCGAGCTGCTTCATCAGGAGGTGCGTCTCGACAAAAGGGTTTACGCCCTGACAGAGAAGGGCCAGCAGGAGACGATCAACTGGGTCTTTGAACCACCGAGGGTCCGGCCCCTCAAGGACGAGTTCCTGCACAAGCTTCTCGTGCACCAGCGGATGGGCCTCGGCGACCTTCGGGCCTTTATCTGGAAGCTGCGCAAGGAGTATCTCCAGGTGCTCAAGGATTTGAGTGACCTCGACGCCGACCTCACCCTCGACCCTCTCACGACCCTGGTGGTGAAGAAGGCGCTTCGCTATGCTGAAGCGGATCTGACGTGGCTGGATGACTGCGAGGAGGTGCTGACAGATGGCAAGTAATCATCGGCTATCAAGAAAAACGGTATCCTTCTACCTCAAGTACGCCCTGCGCTCCCTGCGACGCGACGCACAGCGCTCCCTCTTCGCCACCTTCTGCGTGGCCGTGGGCGTGGGCGCAGTGGTAGCCACGCAGAGCCTGGGCCTGGTGGTCACCGAAACAATGAGCGAGAATGTGAAGGCTATCGTCGGGGGGGACATCGTGCTGACGCCGCGCCTGGCGCCCTACAGTGAGGAGGCGCTGGCGGTCTTCGCCCGCCTGAAGGATGAGGGGAAAATCGAGGACTACACCGTCACCATTGAGGCGGGCAACGACGAGATCAAGAAGCGGGAGGCGGACTACAGCCAGATGTACATCCCCCGCCGCTGGTTCGTAGACCCCCAGACCTATCCCCTCTACGGCCAGCTCAAGGCCAGCCACCCGAAGGGCGTCCCCGTCGCTCAATTGCTGGTCGATCCCTACGACGTCCTCGTCAGCGACAACGTTTACGACGTCCTGGATCTGGCACTGGGCGATGAGGTCGTCTTCTTCGCCAGCCGCGTGACGCAGCCCTTCACGGTGAAAGGTGTCGTCCCGGCCTACGTCATCGGGGACATGGATGCGCGGTTGTCCGGCTTCGTCATCCTGCGCTACGAGCGGGCGGCGGAGATGCTCGATCCCCTGAAGCGCTGGGGCACCAACAAGGTCTACGTCAAGACGGCCAGTGACGAGCAGGCCCAGGCCGTTCTGCCCCAGGTGCGAGAGATCGCCCCCTTCACCCAGGTGATCACCGCCGCCGAGAGGGCCCAGGATCTTGAGAAAGAAGCCAGGTCGGTCAGGCGGTTGAGCCTGATGGCCGGTTTGCTCTCCCTGCTCATCGGCGGCGTTGGGGTAGCCAATACCACGCTGGTGATGGCCGGACGGCACCTCAGGGAGATGGCCATCCTCAAGAGCCTGGGGCTGAAGGGGCGGCAGGTGGTGGGTCTCTTCTTGGCGCAGTCGGGCATGCTGGGACTGCTGGGCAGCCTGGCAGGGGTGCTGTTGGGACTCGCCGCCGGCTACGGGGTCAAGGGGCTGGCTGAGGGATTTCTGGGCCTGGGCCTGGGGTGGCGCGTCTATCCTCTCCCTGTCCTCAGTGGTTTGCTCGTCGGCCTGGTCACCACCGCCGTCTTCGGCTTCCTGCCCGCCCTGGCCGTCAGCAGGGTTCGCCCTGCGCTGGTCCTGCGGCAGGAAGAGGGGGCGCTCCCCCGCCTGGGCCGCCTGAGCACGGGGCTGGTCATCTTCCTGCTCGCCGGAGCCATGGGCTTGCTAGCCGGCCTGCTGCTGGGTGATCTACCGTTGGGCCTGGCTCTGGCCTACGGCACGCTGGCCGCCCTGGCGCTCCTCACCTCCCTGCTGTGGGCCCTCGTCCGCCTGATGGTCCGGCTGCCCAACCTGGGCCGGGTCAACCTGAAGCTGGCCCTGCGGGGTCTCACCCGCCAGCGGGGGCGCACGGCCACGACGCTCCTGGCCCTCAGCGTGGGCATCTTCGTCGTGGGCCTTATCACCGTCGTGGCGGACAACGTCAAGGCGTTGGTACAGGTCGAGCAGACGCAGAAGCAACGCTACAACGTTATGGTTGCTGTTCCCCGCGGTGGCGGCGCGGCGGGGGTCCAAGAGGCCATCGAGGCGGCGCCGGGGTTTCAGAGAATCTCCCCTCCTCGCCGCATGGTGGCCATGCAGTTGACGGCCATCAACGGTGACGCCGACCATCTGGAGAAGCGCCTGCAGGCGGCGCTGGAGGGAGACTTCTACGTCTTCTCCTTCACTTCCAGCATCAACGGGTGGCGGTTGGCGGAGGACCTTCCCGAGGGGGAGATCCGCGAGGGCCGGAACCTCACCGCAGCCGACGAGGGGAAGGACGTGGTGCTCGTCAGCGGCCGCGTAGCCAAAGCCCTGGAAATCGGAGTGGGCGACGTGCTGAACATCAAGATCAACGAGACGCCGCTGGATCTGACGGTCATCGGCGTGCAAGAGTTGAGCTCATTCGGTCTTGCTGTGCAAGATTGGCTCATCACCTCCGACCGCACCCTGGCCCGGGTCGCGCGCCCCACGGAGTCCAGCGCATTCAGCGCCCGGTTTCCGGTTCAGTTCGCCGAAGGAGAGGTTGAGACCGCCGTGCGCCAACTGCGCCGCCAACTGCCCGGCGTGATCGTACTCAACATCTCCACCCTGATCGGCGATGCCTTCAGCCGAGTCATCAACCAGTATGCGCTCTTCCCCATCGCCCTGGCTGCGCTCTCCCTCTTCGCCGGGGCGGCCATCATCGCTAACAGCGTGGGGTTGGCCGTGCTGGAGCGGCGGCGGGAGATGGGCATCATGAAGGCCGTGGGGGCCAGAAGCCGGCGGGTGCTGTGGCTGATGCTGCTGGAGAACGGGCTGGTGGGGCTGGTGGGTGGAGGCATCGGGATCGGGTTGGCCGTGGCCGGTACCCTGGCACTGAGCCGACTGGCCTTCCGGCAGCCCGCTCGCCTCAACTGGCTGACCATCGCCGGCCTGTTGGCCCTCACCGTGGCCATCTCCCTGGGGGCCACCCTGGTCTCAGGCTGGGGGGCTGTCCGGGAGAAGCCGCTGGTGGCATTGAGGTATGAGTAACGGAGGAAGGTAAAATGTCCAATGCTTCAGCTCTGCTGAGCACAAGCATCGTGCAAGTAACGGGACTCAAGAAGGATCTGACGACGGGGCAGGCCATCGTCCACGCGCTGCGGGGAGTGGACCTGACAGTGGAGGAGGGGGAGTACCTGGCGGTCGTGGGGCCGTCGGGGAGCGGCAAGACGACGCTGCTGGGCCTCATCGGCGGCTTGGACGCGCCAACGGAGGGGCGGGTGGTGGTGACCGGTGTGGACATCACCGAGCTGGGCGAGGACCGGCTGGCAGAGATCCGCAACGCGGCCGTCGGTTTCGTCTTCCAGTTCTTCAACCTCATTCCCACCCTTACCGCCCTGGAGAATGTGGAGCTGCCGGTGCAGTTCGCCGCCCGTGCCAGATTTGACCCCAGCCGGCGGGCCAGGGAGCTGCTCGAGCTGGTGGGATTGGGCGGCCGGCTGCACCACCGGCCGCCGGAGCTATCGGGCGGGGAGCAGCAGCGGACGGCCATCGCCCGCGCCCTGGCTAACGACCCGCCCCTGCTCTTGGTTGACGAGCCCACGGGCAACCTGGATTCGGCCACGGGCGAGGAGGTCCTGCGCCTCCTGCGCCGCCTGTGCGACGAGAGTGGCCAGACGGTGATCGTGGTCACTCATGATCCCAGGGTGGCCGCCTACGCCGACCGCGTGGCCTTCCTGCAGGATGGCCGCATCGTGGAGGAGGCCAGGCTGGAGCGGGGGCGGGATGCCAGGATGATCCTGGCCCGGCTGGCGGAGCCTGATCTATGAAGGCAACCGTTCAGGTGCCCGGCACTTTCGTCTGGAGCTTGAAAGGCGATAAAGCCAGTGAGACGTCCAAGCAAACCTTCAACGCAGCATCGGCAAGTGCCGGGCACCTCAGCTCCCGCCTGCTGACCACCACCTGACCGGTTAGGTCGTTAATTTCAAGTTTCTCGGAATACCACGGTGCTGCGGTCGTACTCAAGGGTAACACCGAAGTGCCGCAGGAAAGTGCTGCCTAGCAGACCGTCTACACCTAACCCAGGGGGAAGATCCAGAACCAGGGTTTCTACGTTCCTGACCAGTGCACCGCCTACATGTACCTTATCGAGAAGCACCACGGGAGCAGGAGCCATCAATCCCTGGGCCGTGTATACCTGCCGAAAGTCTATGGGATGCTCCATGTCGGCTCCAACCAAGAGAGCCGATCCAGTGGAGATGGTAACGAAGGTGGCGCCAGTGTCAACCAACATCTGCATGCGGTAGCGGTCGTCGACGACGGCTTGGACGACGAACAGCCCGTTTGACAGGCGGGCACCCTACTTGCGCGAGGCAAGGAAAATATACAACGAGAGGTAACAATGTCAGAGACAAGACGAGGCGGCACCTGGGGCGAAGCTACGCTGGCCGGCCTGCCCCACGTGCTTTTCCCACTGATCGCAGAGATTTCCCTTATCGCCCACTTAAACCGGGTGCGGAGCTACGAGGACGCGGCGATGCTGGCGTTCGCTGGAGTGATCGTCGTGATGCTCGTCTTCGCCTGGCGGCGGCACTGGCCGCGCTGGGCCGCCAGTTGGATCGGCTACGGCTTGATCGTGGCGTGGATCGCCCCCTTCGGCCTGGGCGGGGGCTATACAGTCACCGGCTGGCTCTCCTCACAGATGCCGACCGCCTTGGCAGACCTTTTCTTCTTCACCCAGATCCTTTTTTCCTTTGGGGTCGGCTTCCTGCTGGCCGGGCGCGACCGTCTGAGCGGGCTGCTGGTGGCGCTGCCGGCGGTACCGATGTGCTGGTCCTGGGTTGAATCCGATGCCATCCATTCGGCCATCGGCCTACCCCTCTTCATCGGCGCCGGCTTAGCGACGGCGCTGACCGCAGCCGTCATGGTGCGCTCAGGACACGAGCAAGTCGGCATACGATTGGCGCTGCTGGTCAATCTGCTAACCCGACTCCCTTTCGCCTACGCTCGCCTCTATCACCATGATTACCTGCTGCCCCCCACCACGCTGGAGGCGATCGCCGTCTCCGTCCGCAATGTTGTGATAGGCTCAATCCTGGTCACCGGGCCGTTGTGGGGATGGGCGTTGTGGGAGCAGGGACGGCGGCTTATTGCGCGCGGCGTGAGACGCCAGGCAGGCGAGAGGGCCGTGTCAGGCCCTCGTCGCTACACCATCGCCTCCACCCTTCGGCGCGTGCTGCGTAAGTGGTGGCTCATCGGGGCGATTCTGGCGACCACCGGGGCACTCGTGATAGGTGCCCGTCCGTGCGGCTGGCTCGATGTGGCGCTCAACGTCAGCGGCTGCCAGTGCACGCTGGAGAAGCACGATAGCCCTGTCCAGAGCGTGGCTTTCTCCCGCGACGGCGCTCTGCTGGCCTCGGGCTCCTGGGACAGCACGATACGGTTGTGGCAGGTGGCGGATCGGACGCTTCTGTATATACTGGAGATGCCCACCACCGGGGACGCGAGCTACTCGCATGACGTCGCCTTCTCGCCCGACGGGACGACGCTGGCCTTCGGCCTGCCGGACGGGACCGTGCGGCTGTGGCGGGTGAGCGATGGGACGCTCCTGCGCACACTCCGGGGAAACGCCGACAAGATCTGCAGCCTGGCCTTCTCGCCGGATGGGCGCATCCTGGCCTCCGGCTCCTGGGACAGCACGATACGGTTGTGGCACGTGGCCGATGGGACGCCTTTACGGACATTGACAGGCCACGAGGATGGAGTGCTCGACCTGGCTTTTTCGCCCGACGGATCGATGTTAGCCTCGGCCTCTTTCGACGGGGAGGTGCAGGTCTGGCGAGCGGCGGATGGCACGCTGCTGTACACGTTCAAGCCTATGGAGAGCGTGGTAGAAGGCGTGGCCTTCTCGCCCGACGGGTCGATGCTGGCTTTGGCGTCGTGGGACGGGTGGGTGCAGGTGTGGAGCGTGGGCGATTGGCGCTGCCTGCGAGTGATAAAATCCGAATCGCCTGGGATAAACGACCTGGCCTTCTCGCCCGACGGGACGATCCTGGCGGCCGGGGATTCCTGGCACCGGCTTCAGTGGTGGTGGGTGGCCGATGGCACACTGCTGCGCGACGTAGGAGGACACGAGAACACCGTGGAAAGCGTGGCCTTCTCGCCGGATGGCGAGACCATGGCTTCGGGCTCGCTGGACGGCACGGTATGGCTGTGGCGGGTGCCAGAGGGAAGGTAGACTCTAATCAAGGAGAGCATACGATCATGGCTGGAGGTGAGAACGACGCCCAGCTAGTGACCGCCGCCAGGCAGAACCGATCCGCCTTCGTCGCCCTCTACCGGCGTTATCTGCCCCGTGTCTATCGCTACGTCTACCGGCGGGTTGGAAATCAGCAGGACGCCGAGGATCTGACGGCATCGCTATTCATCGAGGCGCTGGAGAGCCTGGAGGATTACCAGGAGCAGGGGAGCTTTGCCGGTTGGCTGTTAACCATCGCCCATCATAGGGTGGCCGACTACCATCGCCAGCAGAGAGAGAGGATGTCTCTGGAAGAAGCGGCGCCCGCTTTATCCAATTCCGGCCCGGGCCCGGAGGCCCTGGCTTTACAGCGAGATAGGTTGAGGCGGGTAGCCCAGGCGCTGGATGAACTCACGCCGGATCGGCAGGAGTCGCTGACCCTTCGCTTCTTCGGCGAACTCTCCAACAAAGAGGTGGCTCAGGTGATGGGCAGGAGCGAGGCTGCGGTGAAGATGCTGGTTCATCGGGCCCTACGTCAACTGCGAAGGAGGTGCGAGGAAGATGAATAATGAGCGTTACGAGGCCAATGAGTTGAGCGAGCTGATTGACCGGGTGGTTCTCCACGATGCTAAGACCATCGGGGTTGAATCGAGCCTCGATGAGGAAACGGCTGCCCTGGTTAATGACTTGCAAGCCATAGCCCTTGCCACTCCGATGCGGGAAGGATTCGCTCGGGAGCTGGAGGAACGATTCCTTGCCAGGTGGACCGTTCCGGCCGGCCAGCACGTTGTTGGAGAGGCGTCCTTACGTCGCTTCTGGGCTCAATTGGTGTGGTCCTTCAGCCAACACCGCTGGGCGACAGCAGCAGCCCTTGGCTTGCTGCTTACTGTGGCCGTGGCGCTGGCCGCCGTAGGTCCCCAGCCCGTCTGGGCCGATCTGCAACGGCTGCTGGGCTATGTGCCGGGGGTCGGATTCGTCAACCTGGAGGATACCCGAGTGCTGATGGCCCCGGTGGAGGTCACCCGGAACGGTTTGACCCTGCGCGTCGAGCAGGTGCTGGCTCGACCAGATGGCACGGTGGTCGTCATCCGCAGCGAGGGGCTGCCGCCCGAGGATCAACTCTGGCCCCACGGTGCGAGAGAAGATAGTGATTATCAGCCCCGGCTGCGCCTGCCCGACGGCCGCACACTGATCTCCGAGTCCTGGACATTGCGCCTGGGCGCGGGCACACTGGAGTTTCCACCCCTGCCAGCCGACGTCTACCGCGTCACCCTGGAGTTGCCACGTCTGCCGCTGGTCCCCGCTGGCGCAGCCCCCGAGACGTGGAAGATTCCCTTGAACCTCCGTCCCGCCACGGGCGAGTTGGTGGCGGAGCTATTCCCGCAGCCCTACGTCCCGATCGACGCCAGTGATACCCACGAGGGTGTCACCCTACGAGTGCTGGAGGTCGCCCACGGCCCGGAGGAAACGGCGCTCCGCCTGCAGGTGCAGTGGCTCGACTCGGACTGGGAATTCCCCCGCATCGGCGGCGACCAGTCGCCAGTGCTGCGCGACGACCTGGGCCATGTGTACTTAGATGTCGTCCCTTCTAGCAGCAGCTCCTCGGTCCAGAGCGTAGTGGTGCGCATCCCGGACAACGCCGACGAGGTTACACCAACTCCGACCCCCATGATCCCTACTTACGAACGAACATTGGCCTTCGCCCCCACATCCCCTTCGGCGCAACGTCTGACCCTATGTGTAGACGCGCTCGAATTCGAGGTTCCCGCCGAGGGCGGCTTCACCGTGGACCTGGGCGACGATCCGCAGGTGGGCGACTATTGGCCGCTGGACGTGCACCTGACGGTGGCCGGATTCCCTGTGCATATCACCAGGGCGCGGCTGGTGCAGGAGGAGATGCGCCTGCGCGATGGCCTCACGCAAGAGACACGGCTAGAGTTCGACATTGGCCCTGTGCTTAACCAGGACGGCCGTGCGCTGCGCGCTATCTTCCTGGAAGGCGAGTCGCCCGGTTTCGGTGGTGGTGGCAGCGGCTACAGTGGCCTGCGCGCCAGCCTGCACCTGCGGGAAGGGCAACCCATTTCCTCCGGTCGCATCCGGGTGCGGGTCAGGAGCGTCAATGTGCTCGTCCGCGGGCCGTGGCAGGTCACCTGGACGGTGCCTGGTGCTGACGAGGCAAGGGCCGCCCCGGTCACGCTTCACCCGGCGAACGCTAGCCAGGCCAGGGAAGGTCTGACCCTGCGCGTGGATGAGGTCACGCTGACCGACCGGCTGACGGCCATCACAGTGGAGATGGACAACCCGCCGCCTGATGTGGCTTTCAGCCGGATCCCATCGTGGAACCCGGCGACGCAACGCCGCGAACTCTACCTGGAGGATGATCGCGGCCGTGGCTACGAACTCTCCCAGGATGTGGGCTGGCGGCCGTCCGGCAGTCCCGAGTCTGACGCCAAGACCCTCACCTTCCAGCCGGTGCAGCCGCTGGCTCGGCGCATGACCCTGCACGTGCCTATGGTGGAGATAGTCTTGCATGGCACAGCAGCTTTCGACGTGACTGTGCCGGCCGGGATGAAGATGCAGCCTCCTCTCCCCGACAGGCCGTGGTCGGCCAGCGCGCCGTGGGACGTGGATATTCTGCTAGAGGTAGCTGGCTACCGTTTGCGCCTCACCCAGGCCCGGCTGGAGGAGCTAAACGACACGACCCTGCTGCTGCTCAGCCCGTCTCCACCTGAAGGTCGGCGGGATAGCCCCTGGTTGACCGGCCTGCTCCCAGCTTCGGTGGTGGGCCCGGATGGACGGGTCCTGGACCTGGAGCATGCTTTTCGCTTCACCAGAACCGGGTTGGTCTTCGACGTGGTGGAACCGGAGACCGGCAGCGTGCAAGCGGGCCGCTACCACGTCGAACTGGAGGGCGTCACCGTGGCCGTGCAGGGGCCATGGACGTTAGCCTGGAACCTGCGCGCTCCATGAATCGCCTCTCGCCGCCTATGTGCAGGCCGTAGCCGACGACTACCTGCAATAGGCGAGACACATTGCCATCAGATGAAAATGGTTGGCACGAGCTTATGTGTGTCGGGCATTTTCCCTTGCATGGGGATCGCGAAAGTATAATTGGAGAGAGGTCGGGGGCAGATGGTGGCCCGATGCTGAAGCCATCGGGCTAAAAGAACAAAGCACCCTGAAGGGTGCTCAACTTCAGGGCGCTTTTAGCGCCCTTTGCCATTTCAGCCTGGGGGCTTCAGAGTGAGCTCAGCCGAACGGTTTAGCCCCAGGCAACCTAGCAACAGTTCAGCAACACCCGAGCGGGAGACCATCAGTCGGGGAACATTGCCGGGAATGGCTACGTCTTAGTAATAAAGCAAGTTGAGGAGGCCAAACGATGAGACCCTCGTGGTTCAATCTGCTCGCCCTGCTTGTTTTGCTGACCGGTTGCATCCCTCAACCGTGGAAGCAGAACCCTGATGTGCAGGTGGCGAAGCAGGATTGCACCGGTTTGCCACAAGGGGAGCACTACGCCTGCATCGAGCGCCACGCGGTGACGAGCCTCAACCCCGAGGTCTGTCGCCTGGCCAGCATGTGGGTGGATGACGCCTGTTTACAGGCGGTTTACCAGGCGGCGGACGACCCGGCCATCTGCGAGCGCCTCTACCGGCCCGGCGTGGCCAAGACCTGTCGAGCCTACTACCAGCGACCGGCGGTGGACTTCGCCACCTCCACCCTCATCAACGCGGGCGGCGCACCGGGGCGACAGACGCTGGGATATCGGGTCGTGGTCATTCATTACGGAAACCGTCCCGTCGAGGATCTGACCGCCTGGTTGCTCTTCCCCGAAGCAGAGGGACTTCCAGCACAGGTCCGATTCCAAAGGACGGAGATCGCCCCCGCCCAGCTGGTGCAGCCCAATCAGGGCCGTGTCTACGAAGGAGAGATAACCTGGGAGACAGAGCGCTCCAAGCACGAGATCGGTGCGCTGCTCGACTGGGCCCAGATTCGCCTCGGCTGGACGCTGGACGGCGAGCGTCAGGAGAAACTCTTTCCACTCTCGACAGAGAAAGGGCCGGACTGGGGGACGAGTGTGCCATAGCACAACGGAAGGAGCTAAATAATGCGCAAGGTCAAACGACCAATCTTGCTTTTCGCGCTGGTGATGTTGCTGTTGAGCGGCTGTGCCGGGACAGTCACATTGCCCACCGCGCCCCCACAGCCCAGCTCGACGCCGGCCGTGACCGCATCCCTCCCTTCCACGCCAGCCTCCGCAGAAGAGGCCGCCCTTATTAACCTGCATCCGCTGACGACGTCCGGCCTGGCCTGGTTCGGTGACCGGGCGCCCGATGGAGAGTCGCTGGTGTACACCGTGGCAACGGAGCCACCCCTGCTCTATGGCAGATCGCCCGGATATCCCGAATTTGAAGTGTGGTCGATGCGCGCCGATGGCAGCGACTCGCGACGGCTGGCCTCAGGCCACTGGCTCTTCTTCAGCGCCGATGGGCAAACGGTCTTCTTCCTGCATCGGCCGCTCTACTCCAACCTGAAGCTGTGGGCGGTAGATGTCAGGGGCCGGGTACGGCGCCGCCTGCTAGGGCCAATAGGCGGACTGACTGTACACCAGTTGGACGATGGGCGCCTGGTGGTCAGCGAGAGCGGCACCTACACTCCCCTCCGCCTGTTCGATCCGAAGGAAGGGACACTGCTCAACCTGACGGGGGATATGCCCACCAACTCGCCTGAGGAGGCGCGCCTCTCCCCTGACGGCACTCGCCTGGCCTACCCCAAGGGGCAAGAGGTCTACCTGGCCGAAGCGGATGGCTCCAACCCACAGCTACTTTCCCAGGGCGGCGGCTCCGGCGCCCGGGTCTGGTGGTCGCCCGACAGCCAGCGACTGGCCTACACCACCGGCATCCATTGGACCAATCAGTTGATAGTCGCCGATCGGGACCGTGGTAACCAGGTCGTCCTGCTGCCCAGCCTGGAGGAGAGCGGGTACGTCGCATCGCTGGCCTGGTCGCCCGACAGCAAGATGCTGCTGGTGGCAGCGGAGGCCTACGGCCATCAAACGCCACGCCCAACGCGCCTGCTCCTGCTGGACGCCGATGGCTCAGGGCAACGCCAACTGCTGGAGGCGTACCTGCACGACGCCTCCTGGTCCCCCGACGGACACACCCTGGCCCTGAGCCGCTGGGGTGGCCCGCAGGGGGAGCTGGCCTCGCACAACATCTGGTTGGCCACGCTGACCGATGGCGCTACGGTAACCAAACTTCCCCCGCCAACGCCCAAGCCCCTACCTACCGCCACGCCGCCCCTGCCCCTTCCAGGCGCCGACCTGAGCCCAGAGGAGGTCATCCGCCGGTTCTGGAGGGCCATTGATGCCGGCGACCACCTCACCGCCTGGGCATGCCTGGCCACGCAGAGACGGGCACGCCAGGGGCTGGCGTATTTCACGGCCGAGTGGCAATGCGTCCAGGGGGCGCACGTGGTGGACATCCGCCCTATGGCAGAGGTGGAGATCACCCGTCCCATGGCAGCCGAGTGCCAGATGTTTCAAGTGAAGGCGGATCTGAAGATGACCGGAGATTGCTTTGACGGCCTGGCCCCCGGGCCGTTCATGGTGCTGGCAAGGGACACGCCCGATGGCCCCTGGCTGATTGATAGCTTCAATACCGGTCCTTGATCTCATGAACACCGAATCCTGAAAATGAGTCAAGTTTCTTACCGCAGAGGCCGCTGAGCACGTAGAGACAAAAAAGGAATCTCGGCGAACCCTTTGAGTGGAGGTAAAGGGGCTCTTGATGAGACGGTTAAAAAGGATCGTCCTTTATGTGGGCCTGATCATGAGCCTTGCGCTCATAATCGGCCTCGTTACCTGGGGCAAGATAACTCATTGGGGGCAATCGCCTGCCGGCAGAGCTGAGTGGGAAGCTCGCCTGTGGAGCATAGCATTCATTATTCAAGACCTCCGACTTTACCGCCCTTGGATTGGAGCCCGGTTGCAAGAGCCGCTCCTGTTCCACAACCGGGACGGGGACCCTACCTACTGGAGATTTCCTGTGCGCCGAGGCAAGCGTATCATCGGTTCTGTGGACGTAGATGCACAAAACATGGTTCTTGTGCGCTTCGCCTGGTTGTACACCGATCCCAACGACCTGAACTGCTGTCCTCAGCGCTTTCCCGACCCACCCACAGCCGAAGAAGCTATAGACCGAGCCCAGGAGGTCCTGGCCCGCTATCCTGACACTACGGTTGACACCCCCTTCTTGTTTGGCGTTGGCGGCCGGGAGGTCTGGCTAATTCGGGTGCAGCGCAACGGGGAAGCGATCGCTTGGGTAGGGGTAAGCCTGCGGGGAGGTAGCATATGGGAGATGCCACCCGCGTACTGGGAGGGCGGCGCCGATTGGTAAGGACTGCGTTCGACACAAGTGGAGGCTAGACTCAGGAAAGCGGGAGAGCCAAGGAAGAGACCGGGCATTTGGATAAGAGGCAGAATCAGACGCATAGCTTGGTCACAGGTCGAGTGCCGAGGGGCGTGAGGGCAACTTTGGTGCGCTCAATACCGCCTTCTCCAAGAGAGCCGTTCGCGCTCCTGGTACGGGAGACCCCCCGATGGTCCCTGGCTGATTGATAGTTTCAACACCGCCCCGTGATGCCACAAACAGCGAATCCTGAAAGGGGGCTTCCTAATAATTGGAGGTGCGTAAATGAAAAGATGGCAATTCGTTCTGACCACGCTGGTCATCCTGTTTGCCCCGCCCTTCCTCGTCACGGTAGCGATCCAGGGGCTGTTTTGGCTGCTATATCGGCTATTCGACTCCGTATCGCTCCCTACCTGGTTCGGCATTCGGGGTTTCGCAGTCACCATCGTGGGCATGCACATTTTGATTTCGACGGTGCTGATGGGGCTGCTGGTACGCCGACGCAAGCGAGCCGAGCAACAACAGTTCCTCCTCACCGCCATGTCGGTTCCGTTAGCTATGCCCTTCCTGGCTATTGGATCCTTGTCGCTGCTTTGGAAATTGCTCTACCGGTTATCCTTGCCCAACATCCAGTTCGCGCTCGAGCTACCTGCTTTTCTCTACGAGTGGCTCCTGAGCGATATGACCCGCTACGTAACCATCAGCCTGGCCGCCTTGATCCTGACCTCGGCAGCGTTGATCTGGCTGGCGGTGCGCGAGCGGAGACGGATCTGGCGGCGTGGGCACTTATACGTGCTCCTCATTGCCCTCGCGGCGGTGCTGGCCTTCCCGTTTGTGATGCGCTACCAGCCAGCGGTCGAGGCCGCGTCCGGCGTCGAGATGCACATGGTGGAGCGGCCGGGTTTGCTCCAGGGGGCTGTCAAGGGCTGCCAGGTGGGGGCAGAGGTGAGCGGGTGCCTATACGAGCCACTGGGCTGGGCGGATGCGCAGACCCTCGTCTACCGAAAATGGTGCGGTGGTCACTATACCGAGGAGGGCTGGTACCCCAACTCTCCGGGCGATCCCCTGGCCTACCATCTGGCCACCGATGCTGTCGCGCCCTTTCTTGGAGACCCAAGCGCACTTTCGTGCGATACCCGTAGTCCAGCGGTGTGTGTCGCCCCGGCTCTCGCTGAGAGAGCGTACTTCCCTCCCCTGCACTACCTCCCCGGTCATTTTGAAGATCCTATCGTCTCGCCGGATGGGCGCTGGGTCGCCTTCACCGCCCGCCACGTCTATGGGCCGGAAGACCTGCTAGTCATATCGAAGGGAGGAAATGCCGATGATTGAACTTCGACGGCCTTTCGGCAAACTTGCTGTCATCCTGTTTGCGCTCTACAGCCTGGCCCACCTGCTGGCTGCCGCGGGCCTCATCGCCTTCGGGGTCTCAGCCGATGGTTACCCGCTCAACCGCTGGGGAATTTACAGCTACGCTGCGGCCGCCCTGGTGGCCCTGGTCTTGAGCCTGAGCGAGCTGCGGCGGCGCGAAGAAGGCCCCTCGCCCCTGCAGCTCACCCTACCCCCGCTTCTGGCCCTTTGGGTGGCGGGCCTATACTTCACCACCGCCGTCCTCTGGGCCGAGTTCGCCCCTTGGCTGGACGACGATGGTCTCTTCGCCGCTCTCAACCTGGGCTTCGCCCTGGCCGGCTGCGGGCTGGCCCTGGGCTACCGCTGGCCAAGGTTATTGACCATCTGGGCCGGGGGACAGGGCCTGCTTCTCTTGACCAATCCCGGCCTCCTCTCCACTACCCTTCGCTACGGTGCCCGCTGGGATCCGGAAGGGCTTCCCCTGTTGCTTTTGCCCCTGGCCTACGGGCTGAGCGGGCTGGCCCTGGGCTATCATGTCCGGCTGCGAAGGCTCCTCCGGTGGCTTGTCCCCTTTGCTCTGGCCGGGGCAATGGCCGGCGCCATCCCCTTACATCGTCTGTTGAGCGAGGTTTATCGTCCGGCTGGGATGGGGCCGGCCGAGATGGGGCTGCTGGTGGCGCTGCATGGTCTGAGCACCATCTACGTCGTGGCGCTGGTGCTGGGGCTGCCCTTCCACGCCTGGAGAGCATCCCGCACCTGGCCGACCACGAGCCGCGACCGGGCGGCCGGCGGCTGGGTCTGGCCCGCCTTCCTGGCCCTGGTCTACATAGCGTCTCGCCTCGTGCAGGGGTTGCTCGAGGTGGGTCAGGCTCTGCCCGCGCCGGGGGAGGTGCCGGCCTGGGTCTCCCAAAGCCACGTGGTTCCCGACGCCTATCCGGAGTTCATGTATTGGGTGCCAACGCTTCTGGCCGCCCTCCGCTGGCTGCTCCTGCCTCTAGCCCTGACAGCGGCCTGGCAGGTGTGGCGAGCGGGGGTGAAGGTGCGCTGGCCGGCGCGGCAATTTCCCGCCCTGCTGGCCTGGCCGGCCCTGGCCTCGCTGGCCGCCTTCCTGACCCTCATCCCACCCTTGGGCCTGGGTTTCGTGTTGATGACCGTGTGGGAGGGAGGCCGGGCGGGCGTGGGCCTTATGTTCATGCCCCTGGTCGCCGGCCTGGGGCTTCTGGGCCTGGCTCGTTTGATGGAGGGACTGACGAGGGTCTGGGCGAAGGCGCTGGCCGGGCTGGCGACGCTGGCGCTCCTGATCGGCTATCTCTGGCGGCAGGGACGGGCGCTGGCGGCCTACGCCCGCGTCCTCTTCGCCCCCCTGCCCATCTGGGCTGAGCGCTGGAAATACGCCCCCTTCGACCCGAAACTGGCAGCGGCAGCCGGGCTGGTCGTCCACAGCGGCGTGCTCGTGCTGGGCCTGTGGGCGTTGTGGCGGACCTGGCGGGCGCTGGCTCAGCCCGGAAGCGCCTATGCCGTGCCAGGACGGGTCTGGCTGCGAGTGGGTCTGGGAGTGGCAGTAATGGCCTTGTCCTTGGTCGGATTCTGGTATTGGTGGACCGATCCAGGGGTCATGGAGACCATACCGCCCCAAGGGGCCATGGATGTACCCCGGGACACGGTCATCGTAGTCAGGTTCGGGCCGGAGTCGCCGCTGCGGGAGTTCTGGAGCAGCGGCCAGGGGATGAGCGTGCACTATGCCGACACGGGGGAACACATCCCGGGGGCCACGGCCGGCTCGGCGAGGGGCATCAGCTACAACCCTGAAGGACTCCTGCGGCCTAATGCGGCGGTCCAGTTCACCGTCCATCGCCGTGGGAGGCGGCCCTTCGTGCTTCGCTTCACCACTGCTGGCGCCGATTCGCCCCGTGCCACGCCTCTGCCCCGCACCTTCGGCCCCACACCGGCCCCTCCACCTCCCTTCACTCCCACGCCAGCGCCCACACCAGGCCCCACACCGACACCTGAGCCAACGTCTGACCTGAGACCCAGATCAAGCACCTATGGCGACGTCGAAATCAGGATGGTTGCCAACCCCCAGGACAGCAGCAAAACCGACGTGTGCGTGGAGAACCTGGCGACGGGAGAGGAAGTGTTACGTGTGACGCTTTCAGACATCCACATCAGTCACTATCACAACAGTGAATATCACAACGGAAATCTCTACATCATCAGAAGAATCGGATATGTTCCCGAACAGTGGGATTCAGAGGAATGGACCGACGAACTTTGGGGATATAATGCTGATGGGGAGGGAATGAAACTCTATTCGGCACAAGGGCTGGATTTCCGTGTAGCACCAGATGAAAGGCACATCGCTCTACGCATCAGTGACCTAAAATGCACTTGGGACAAGCTAATCTTCCTTGACTCTTCGGGCAACTCTGTACGGGAATTTGCTGCCGACCAATTTATCGGCCATCCTGATAAGGAGGCGTACGCACCCCTGCCCACTCACCTTTTCTTGCTGGAGTGGTCAGATGACAGCAGCGAGTTTTGGGGCCACGTAAGCGCGGGGCCAATGCCGATAACGTTTTACAAGATCAAGGTGGACTTGTGGCAAATAACGACTTACGAGGTTTCTAAATTGAATATCCCTTGCGAGTACGACCTGAATGTAAACGCGGGAAAGTTGGTCTATAGCGATTGCCCGCAAATATATGACGTCTATGGCAGGGAAGAGTTTGAAAAGAGCCAACACCAAGTTACGCTATTCGTCTACGATTTTAGCAATCGAAGCACACAAACAATTGCTACCGCAGTGGCGAAATGCTTTAATCCCAAATGGCTTGATGATAGCACCATTGAATATAACAATCCAGACGGAGACGACAGGATCGTGTACACTATGCCCAGCTTGAGCAACCTGGCCTATATCCAGGATGGCGATGTCTGGGTCAAAACCCTGCCCGATGGAGAGCCGCAGCGCCTTACCACCGACAGTCGCAACACCGAGCCTCACTGGTCCCCCTCCGGCGACTGGCTGGCCTTCCGCAAATTCAAGCAGGTCTGGGTGATGCGGGCCGACGGCAGCGATGCGCGCTCAATGATGGCGGTGCCTGACGGCGCCTTCGCCTGGTCGCCCATAGCGGATCGCCTAGCCTATGCGGACGGTGACAGGCTGAAGGTAGTCAACGCCGACGGCACCGATCCGGCAACGCTGGTGGCTGGCCCGTCTGTGACGCCGCCGACCCCGCCCCCGCTCAAGGAGAACACGGTGGGACGCATCGCCTGGAGCCCCGATGGGGCCTGGATCGCCTTTGGGTGGCAGGAATGGCAGCCCGGCCAGCCCCTCACCTATCAGGGCCTGTGGAGGGTCTCGTCCGATGGCGAGCAACTGGCTGAACTCTACGTCAGCGGCGCGCCCGAAAAGGGCGAGGCCATCCTGGCCGGCTGGTCCCTCGACGGCCAACATATCATCTTCTGGCAAGGGGAGATGCTCTCGGGCTCGATGCTGGCTGATGGGGTGCCTCTCTACAGCCTGCCAGCCGGTGGAGGTGAGCCAGTGCAGCTTGCCAGAGAGTTGGCCAGTGACGCGCGCCCTTCCACCGACAAGGTGCTGGCGCATTCCGACTTCGTGGCGCCTGCCCCAGCCTCGGCGCAAGTGGCCGTCACAGTCGGGGCCTACCGCGCCACGTGGATGAACAAGCGGGTGGCCGTCGTCGAGGCAGGCACAGACGCCATCTCAGTCCTGACCACAGAAGACTTGGCAGCCTTTTCGCCCTCTTGGTCCCCGGATAGCACCCGCCTGGCCTACGTAGCCGTGCCCGACGAGGGTGACCTGGTTGGTGGGAATGATGCCCGGCTGGGCATGATGGAGCGCCGTATCTGGGTGTTAAACGTCCAGGGCGAGCCGCAGCTTCAACAGCTCACCGATGACCCGGCCTACCGCGACGAGCGCCCCCTCTGGTCGGCCGACGGGAGCCACCTCCTCTTCGCCCGGATGGACGCCGAGGGAGGGGCCTCCCTGTGGCTGATCCCAGCCGTAGGTGGCGAGCCCCGGCGAGTAGTGAACGAACTGACCCCCTTGCCAGGTCCGGCGGTGGGCTGGTTCGGCTACTACGGTCACGTAGAGTGGGATCAGCTCTTCGACTGGTGGCGTGGCCCGGTTAGGGCTCCCGAGGGCATCGCCGCGCCCACCCCCGGCCCCTTGCCGACGGCCCGTCCGCCGGTATCCCCCACCCCTACTCCGTCCCCACCGACGCCCACGCCCACCACTGTCCTGACCGCCACCCGTACCTACACCGATAACGCGCACGGCTTCGCCATTGACTACCCGGCTGACTGGGATGTAGATGGGGTACAGGGAGCCTTGCTCTGGCTCTCGAACCCGGCGACGAGCGGCGAAGATCGTCAGGCCATTAACATCGCTGCCCTGGCCGAACCAAGCCTGGAAGCCATGCTGGACAACGTCGAACGGAGCAGCTTTGGGCGTTACATGATCATGGCCGAATCTGTCCAACTGGGAGGGCTAGAGGCCCTGAAGGTTACCGTGCGGCAGGCACCAGAGGACCTCAGCCTGCTGTGGCTGGTCATCACCCCGCAAAGCCAGCAGCAAGGTCAAGGATTGATCATCGTTGCCTATGGCGACGCCGCCCTGGCCGAGGCCATCCTCGCCACCTGGCGACCCGTTCCATAGGGGACGAAGAGATGAGAGGAGAGGTTGAAAAATGAATGTCTCGATTTTTGGTGAGCACTTGCTGATTTCGTTAGTGCCCTGGCTGGCTGGAGTAGTTGTCGGAGGCGGTTTAGGCTACGCCTGTGCCCTTATGGCACGTAGGCTATTCTCCACTCTCCCTGGCTTGCACAGAGCCTCCATGTTGCTACCGTGGCGAACCGTCGTGGTGACCTTGCCACTATTGTCTCCCTTCGTTGCGGTTCTTATCGGCCTCGGAAGAGTGGCGGGAGCGGCTATGGTTGGGCTCTTCGTGTTTCTTTTCGCCCTGCCTTTCACAGTTGTTGCGCTACTTGAACAGTGGTACCCTTCACTGCTTGTCGTTCGTCTTATCGCCGGTGCCAGGACGCTCGCCACGGCATCGGTAGCTGTGGCAGCAGTCGGTCCACCGCTGGCAGGCAGTGGCGGCGCCGGCGTGCTCATCTTCCAACAGGGAATGCGACTACTAGACTATCCTCAGATGCTCAGAGGGTTCGCCATCGTTGTCCTTCTGGCCCTGATGATTGACATTCTACTCGGCATTTTGCAGTTGTTATTCTCCAGGTTCCCTGAAGGGCTCTTGAATTGCCCACTAACGGAGGGGATGAGCGATAGTGGCAGAGGTTAGACATTCTCACTTCCGAGTGCTTGGGCTGCTCGTGGCAGTGCTGTTGCTGGCCGCCTGTGCCCTCCAACCCTGGAAACAGGATCCCGATGTGCAGGCGGCGAAGCAGGATTGTGCCGGCTTACCTCAAGGAGAGCACTACGTCTGCATCGAACGCCACGCCGTGGCAAGCCTCAATCCTGATGTCTGCCGCCTGGCCGGGATGTGGGTGGACGATATGTGCCTCCAGGCAGTCTACGAGGCCGCCGACGACCCGACTATCTGTAACCGGCTCTACCTGTCCGGCGTGGTGCCCAATTGCCAAGCCTACTACGCCGCCCGCTCCCCAACGCTAACGGCCACCCCAGCAGTGACCGCTCCCTCGCCCACTGGGGTGCCTACCCTCGTCCCCGCAGGCACCTCTACACCGGTCACCCCCGCGGCGGCCTACGCCACCCAGGAGGCAGCCCGGCAGGCAACGGTTGTCGCCCGGGCCACTGCCTTCCCCTTCCCCACCGCTGGCCCGGCCACCGTTCAGACAGGCCAGCCGTCCATCGCTACCACCTGGCGCGACGGGCTATCCTTCCAGGTCCGCCTGCCTAAAGATACTTACCTGGCTGGCGAGGGCGGCCAGGTGGAAGCCATCCTGCGCAACGAGGGGGCGGAGACAGTCTTCGTCCGTATTGATGGAGAGAATCTCTTCCTACCTGTATTGTTGGATGAGCAGGGCCACGAGCCAGCCCCCTGGCCCTGGTCGCCGATGCGGCTGCTAGGGATCCCCCGCCTACCGAGTAGGCTGGATCCGGGTCAAGTGATCACCGACACCCTCGCCTTCCAGGTGCCGCCCCAGGAGCAGGCCGCCGGTCACGCCTACGTCCTCTGGGCCGAGACGGGCTTCAGTCGCCCTGCGCCGGACAGGCCGGATGGGTGGGACAATCTGTGGCTGCACCTGGAGACGGGGCCGATTCGATTGCAGGTGACGCCACCAGACGCCTCGCAACAGTTGGTGGCCGAGCTAGAGGTCGATCGAGACGGCTGGCGCCTGCGGGTGACCGATACCGCTGGCCGGGTGCCTCCCGGCCCGCTGTGGGGCTTCCACGAGGTCGTCTCATTCGGCATCGTCTCCACCGGCCCCCTGCAGGACAGCGCCGACGGCACGTGGTCAGGAGCGTGGGGTGAACGTATGGGCCAGAGCGACAGCCAGATCAGTATGCGCGCCTGGGTTGCCGCTCCGGGTTATGTCACCGCGGCCATCACCCAGACAGTGCCCGGCACGGGGGATGTCCGCCGCTGGTTCAGCGGATGGGAGCCCCCCGCGCGCCAGCCCTTCGACTCGTTGGAAACGGCTCAGGCGACGCTTGACTTTCCCCTCTACCGGCCAAGCTGGTTGCCAACTGGCACAGTGCCGGATGGAGTGCAGGTCGAAACGAGAGCCTCGGCAGAACGCCGCTGGACGAACGTGAGCCAGATGTATCGCCTGTCGGACGACACCTGGCTGGAGCTGATCCAGATGGTCACGACGGAGCATTATGCCAGTGCTGGCTGGGGCCAGGCTCGCTACGCTCCGGAAGCCCGCCTCGTAGCGGTGGGACAGAACACGGGGTACGTCATTCAGCGCTTCGGCTGGTGGGTGTTGGACTGGAGGGTGCGCGATGTGGGCTTTGAGCTGCGGGCGCCGGTGCCAGCTCTCTCCCTGGATGACCTGCTGAGCATCGCTACCGGATCGCCTGCCGCCGTCTCGCTCCCCGGCCGGCTCATCTACGAATCAGCCGGCGACATCTGGATTGTCGAGCGAGGCCAGTCGCCGCGGGTGCTCCTGACCGGCGGGACAAATCCCCACCTGTCGCCGGACGGGAACAGGCTCCACTTCCTCCGCGCCACGCCGGGGTGGCCTCTATCCCATCTTTGGCTGGCCGACTTCACCTGCCCGGCTGCGCCGGCTCCCTGCCAGGTGAACGAGCGGCGGCTGATTGGCCCAACCGAGTTCGGCAGCCCGCTCATCTATGACCTTGCCTGGTCACCTGATGGCCAGACGGTGGCACTGACAACGGGCTCCCATGCCAAGACCATCTACAGCGAGGATCTGTGGCTGATGAACGTGGAGACGGGTGACTATCGGCAGGTGCTCGACGACGGCGGCGGCGTGCCCGACTACAGCCCCGATGGAGCGTGGATCGCTCTTGCCGTTTCGGGCGGAGGCTGGAACCCGGGGCAACTGTCGCTCATCGCCGCTGACGGCAGCAGTTACCGGCCACTCTTCGACTATCTGCTCTCCTGCGAAGGCAAATGGCTGCCCGGCGGTGTGCTGGTCGCTGGCCTTATACGGCTGGCACAGACAACAGAGGCAGAGGGCATGACCGAGCTGTGGCAGGTGCCGGTCGCAGGTGAGCCAGTCTGCCTCCCGACGATCCGCGCTGGGCGCTATTTCCGCTGGTCGGCCGATGGCCAGCGGTTGGCCTACCTGGCGGATGACCCGGCCGGCTGGCTTCACATTGCCCAGGGCGATGGCAGCGAGCCGGTCGCCGTGCCCGGCACCGACGAGCGGATGTGGCCCCACAGTTGGTCGCCGGGCGGACAGTTCCTGGCCGTCATCCACGACGGGCAGTACTTCTTCGTCCCCGATGATCCCGATCCGGCTCTCATCCCCATGCCGACCCCTTTCCGGCTCTGGCTGGACGACGACAGCTATCTGACAGCCGAGTGGATCGCCGACGACCCACAGGCCGACCGGGGTCATTTCGAGGTCAGCCGCACCTGGCTCGACGGCCGGCGTGAGTTTCTCTTCACGGCCGAGAATCTGAATGGGTTGGCTTATAGGCCATGAAAAGGGGCGAGGGCTCCTTGCTACAGATCCCCAGCACAATGTGCAACGGGGGGGCTATGAGATAGCCACCCCGTCATTGCACTAAAAGCTCTTTTGTCCTCTGCGCCGATCCTGAGGCAGTTTGGGGATCAGCCAAGTTTTGCTATCCTCCGATGAGCCCTCCCAACACGGCAACAGTCAGGCCCATCAGGCCCAGCACCACTCCGCCAATGAGCGAGACCACAACCCAGGCAATCCCACCCAGAATGACGGTGACGATGGTCTGAACCCACTCCAGGTCCAGGGCTTCCTTCGTCGCCACGAACCAGGCGATGAATCCCATAACCCCCGCGATCAAGAAGGCTGGCGCCAACAGGCACGATAAGGTGTCGGAGAAGGCAGTCAGCACTCCAACGACTCCCACGATATGCCAGACGTAGGCCAGGCCCAGGGTACGCACCAACTCATTGAAGGTGACATCGGCGTTGAAGACCGTGCGCCCCACCCAGTTGATGATGAAGGCGAACACGGCGAAAGCGATGACTGCAACGATCGTGCCCGCCACGGTCCCGATCAGCCAAGTGCCCAGGTTGTCGGACGCATTTTGCCCGAACTGTTCGAGGAATGCAACCACTGCCACCAAAAGCCAGGCGGTTTGGGTGAAAGTGGTGTCCCTCTCGACCTCCTTGTAAACTCCGCTGCGGAACGTGAACGCACCAATGATACGATCGGTAAGCATGATTCTACCTCCTTTAGTGGAAAATGTGATTAGTATGTATGAACTGAAACGCGATCACTCTTGCTCCTAAACTCCTCCTCTTCGATTTATGTCATGTTATCACCTCCTCACGTTGCGGCTCCTGGGAGATGCTGTAGACCTCTACCAACCGCTTTTCCGTCTCACCCTCGATCCGCGCCACCACCTGGACGTAAGGAGCGATGGTAGAGTTCTTAAGCTTTCGCTTCAGGAGCTCATCTACTTGGAAGATGCCAGCGGAGTTGCTCATGGTGATCACAATCCGGATGGGGACCGCCTCGCCCTTTTCCAGCGTGACGCTGTCAATGGCCATCGCCGAGACAGAGTGGATGTTGGTCTGACCTGCCTCAAATGGAATCCGCGACCGTCCCTGGGTCATGTCCAGGGCATCGGCCACTTTGAAGATCCCCGCCTCGATGGTGTGACAGCGGATGTCCCAATGGTGGGCAATGACGGCGTGGAGCACCTCAGAGACCATGATTGTCCGCTCCGGTTCTTCATAGATGCCGGTCAACAACTCCCGAGCCTTAGGTGCAGCCAGCGTCAAGCCGTACAGCTCGTGATTTTCGCGATGAACAGACATCCCCACATCATGGAGACAGGCAGCCAGAACGACAACCACCTCGGCGTCTTCACATGTTAAGCCGTAGTCCTTGACGACACTGGTCTCCACATCCGCGTCGACCAGGAGCCGCAGCATCTTTAGGGCGGCATTGGCCGCAATTTGGATGTGCACCTCCCCATGATCGCTGATTCCTGAGCGATCTACCGCGCTGATATTAGCACATTTCCACAATTGATGCAGCTCTAGATCCTGATTGATTCGCGCTAGCACCTGCAAGAGCTTCTCGTTGTGACGGCTTGGAACATTTAAGGACATTGGCCACCCCCTCCCTGTGAAACAATGGCTCATTCTCTACCCCAACCGACCGGTGACATAATCCTCTGTGCGTTTCGCTTGCGGACGAGTGAATATCTGGCTGGTGACCCCATACTCCACCAGCTCTCCTAACCACAAAAGGCCCGTCCAGTCCGACACGCGAGCGGCCTGTTGCATATTATGGGTTACAATGACGATCGTGTAGTTCTGTTTCAGGTCCTGCATCAACTCCTCGATCTTCAAAGTGGCAATGGGATCGAGAGCCGAGCAGGGTTCGTCCATCAGGATGACCTCCGGCTCCACAGCCAGCACGCGGGCGATACATAACCGCTGCTGCTGCCCCCCGTCCAGGTCCATCGCCGAATGATTTAATTTGTCCTTGACCTCGTCCCACAAAGCCGCACTCCTCAGGCTGTGCCCCACCAAGTCGTTGAGATTCACCCGACGATGCAGGCCCAGAACTCGCGGACCGAAGGCCACGTTGTCGTAGACCGACCGGGGAAAGGGATTGGGCCGCTGAAAGACCATGCCCACTCTGTGCCGCAGTTCCACCACATCTATGCTCGGCCCGTAGATATCTTTACCATCCAACAAAACCTTGCCCTCTAGCCAAGTCCCAGGGATAGTCTCGTTCATGCGATTGAGACACCGCAAAAAGGTTGACTTCCCACAGCCAGACGGGCCAATGAGGGCTGTAATCTGCCGCTCTACGATCTGCAAGGTAATGTTCTTCAGAGCCTTGAAGCCATCGTAATAGAAGTCGAGGTTCAAGACCTCCATCTTGGCCATTCAACTTCTCCCAAGGACGGCAAGCCTAGTCGTGTCCACCATATTCTACCAGAAAACGACTGATAACACAAAAGCAGTTTGACGGCTCTGAAGCTAGGTGATATAATTCACACGGCTCGTCCAACGAGAGTACAGTCAATGTCGTTAGGTTGAGCGTTAAGCAGGCCAGGTGCGACGCACTTTTTGCTCGGATAAGGCAGGAAATCAGTATCAAACTGCTTGAAATCACAGCTTTTGAGAGTCAGCCGAAGTGCGTCCCACCTTAGCTTAACGACATTGAGAATACAGTGGACTGGAGTCCATGGACAAGGTAACTAGAGCGGCTCGCGTATTGATGATAATAACTGTGCTGGTGGTCTTGAATGCGTTGCCTGGATGCGGCGGGCCCTTCGATAAACTCAGGACAAGGCCGGCAACATCTCTCCCGGCGACGGTTGAGCCGCAGGAAGCGACGCAGGCCATCATCAACAAGGGCTCGGATACCATGGTCAACCTGGCCCTCGCCTGGGCCGAAGCCTATACTGCCCAGCACCCTGAAGTGCGCATCTCGGTCACCGGCGGCGGCTCTGGTACGGGGATCGCAGCCCTGATCAATGGCACGGTTGACATCGCCAACGCCTCGCGGCTTATGAAGCCAGAGGAGGTGGAGAGGGCGCGGGCCAACGGCATTGAGCCGGTGGAGCACATTGTGGCCGGTGACGCAATCGCGGTGGTTGTCAATCCGACCAATCCCGTCAGTTCCCTGACGATAGACCAGCTCTCGGACATCTTCACTGGCCAGATCACCCGTTGGCGCGAGGTGGGCGGGGAGGACCGCCCCATCGTCTTGCTCTCACGCGAATCCAACTCGGGCACCCACATCTATTTTCTGGAGCACGTGGTACGCAAGGGGGAAAAGGACAATCGGAGCCTGTTCTCTCCAGACACCCTCCTGATGCCCTCCTCAGAAGGCATCAGCGTCGAGATACGCCAGAACCCCAACGCCATCGGCTACGACGGCCTAGGCTACGTGACGCCGGATCAAAAAACGATCAAAGTAGCCCGCAGAGCCGGGGAGCCCTACATCCCGCCCAGCATTGAGACGGTGAAAGACGGCAGCTATCCCATCGCTCGTGCCCTGTACATGTACACCACCAGCGGCCAGCCCACTGGCATCATCCACGAGTATCTGGAGTGGATCATGAGCGAGGAGGGGCAAGGCATCGTTGAAGAGCTAGGTTTTGTGCCTCTGATGCAAGAATGAGCGATTCGCTGGATGTTTTGGAGACCTGCCGGTTCGTGGTGGGCCGAAGCGAAAACGTCTGCATTGACCAAGAGGCGGTGGAGAAGTTCTGCCGCAAGTTGGTGGGGCAGGGAATCGAGGTGCCCGCCTGGGACTTTCGGCACCACTTCTTCGACGGAACGGAAAGGACAGCGAATTACCTCCTCGTCCTGGACGGGCTCAACTTTTGCTTCTGGGTGGAGCCCAGGTGGGAGATCGAATACGAGGGCGAGAAACTGAGGGGCTATTTCGCCTTGGCCTCCTCGCTGAAGAGGACGGTTGAGGAGGGATTCCCGATTTTAGAGGCCGAGCATCTGCGAAAGATCTCGCTGAGTGAATTGAGGCATATCTTTCGAGGAAGGGAGGAAATCCCGCTGCTCGAGGAGCGCCTGAACATCGTGAGGGAGATAGGCGAGGTCTTGACCAGGAGATACGGGGGACAGGCCTGTTCTTTGGTGAAAAAGGCGCGAAAAAGGGCGGTGGATTTGGTGCGAAGGCTGGCAGGCGATTTCTCCTCCTTCTGGGATGAGGCGTCGTACAGGGGGCATGCAGTGCGCTTCTACAAGAGGGCCCAGATATTCGTGGCCGACCTTTATTGGAGCTTCGGGGGAGAGGGATGGGGGGATTTGGCCGGGATGGAGACCTTGACGGTCTTTGCGGATTACAAGCTGCCGCAGGTTTTAAGACATGTTGGGGTTTTGAAATACGGCCCTGACCTGGCGAAGAAGGTGGACGAGGGCGTCCTTCTACCGGCGGGCGGTGCAGAGGAGGTTGAGATAAGGGCGAACACCGTTTGGGCGGCCGATCTGATCAGTCGTTCGCTCGAAGGGATGGGGGTTTCGCTCAGGGCCTTCGAGTTGGATTCCATCCTTTGGAACATGGGTCGGAGGGAGAAACTTGGGGTCAAGCCCCACCATCGGGTTTTGACTGCCTTCTATTAGTTGGCTTTGGGATAGTCGAAAAGGAGATGATCATGAACGAGGCCGATGTGTTAGATATGATCAAGAAGCGTCGCAGCATTCGCAAATACACCGATCAGGCGGTGACGGACGAGCAAATACGGCAGCTCCTTGAGGCGGCTATGGCTGCACCCTCGGCTAGCAACATTCAGCCCTGGGAGTTCGTAGTCGTTAAGGACTCCGAGCTCAAGACACAACTGGCTCAAACCCACCCTTGGAGCTACATGGCCGCCGATGCGGCGGTAGTCTTCGTGGTATGCGGCAACGAACGCGCCTCCCGCCACTGGGTCGAAGATGCCAGCGCAGCCACGGAAAATTTGCTTCTGGCGGCCACAGCCTTGGATCTGGGGGCCGTCTGGGTGGCCGTCTATGCCAGCACCGACAGGGAGACTCATGTACGTCGAGTCTTGACCATTCCGGGGGAGATGCGCGTTCTCTGTCTAGTGCCCGTTGGGCATCCCGCCGAGCAGAAGCCGCCCCGAACCAAGTACAGAGAGAGCAAGGTTCACTACCAGAGGTGGTAACACGGAGACACAGAACAAGATGCGCAGGATTTGCGGATGAGGGAGTATGCCCCATAGCCCTGACAAACGCCAACCGATCCGTAAATCCTGCCGATCCGATGTTCTTGCCGGAGAGGGAACATGACCACTAAAACCAGCAAAGAGAAAACGGCTAAGAAGTTTAACCTTGTTGAATTCGCCATTGAGAGCCTGATCCGGACGGCGGGCATCTCGGCCATCGTCTTCGTGGCCTTTATCTTCGGCTTCCTCATCAAGGAGGGCGCACCGGCCTTCGCCCGCGTCCCCCTCGCCAACCTCTTCGGCGCCCGTTGGTACCCCATCTTCGAGATCTACGGCACCCTGCCACTCATCCTGGGCTCACTCGTCGTCACCCTGGGGGCGATGGTCATCTCCCTGCCCTTGGCCCTGGCCACAGCGGTGTTCATCGGCGAGATCGCCCCCGATTGGGCACGCGAAGTGCTCAAGCCGCTGATCGAGGTGCTGGCCGGCATCCCCTCGGTGGTGCTGGGCTTCCTGGGGATGGTCGCCATCGCTCCCTTGGTGCGAGAGCATCTAGGTGCGCCTACGGGGCTGACCGCCTTTACCGGTTCCCTCATGCTGGCTTATATGGCCTTGCCCACGATTATCAGTGTGGCCGAGGACGCCATTGACGCTGTTCCCAAGGACTATCGCGATGCGGCCCTGGCTCTAGGGGCCACCCACTGGCAGACCATCTGGCGGGTGGTGATCCCCGCCGCGCGGTCGGGAATCATTATCGCCGTAATGCTTGGCATCGGGCGGGCGATCGGGGAAACCATGACCGTGATGATGGTCACAGGCAATGCGGCGCGCTTACCGCTGGGACTTGATGCCTACTTCAAGCCGGTGCGCACCATGACAGCCACCATCGCCGCCGAGATGGGCGAGGTGGCGCAGGGCAGCACCCATTATCACGTTTTGTTCGCTGCGGGCATCATCCTATTCCTGATGACCTTCATCGTGAACGCTATAGCTTCGATAGTGGTCATCCGCGGAGGTCCGAGGCGAGGTGGGAGGTTAATGGGATAATGTCGCGTCAAACCACACAAAAGATCGCCTTTGCCCTGATCACTTTCGCCGCCATCGTGGTGGTGGTGCCCATTGTCTTGGTCGTGGTCTACATCGTCGCTCAGGGGATAGGGGCCATCAGTTGGGAGTTCATCAGCGGCTTCCCCCGCAGCGGGATGCGCGAGGGCGGGATACTGCCCGCGGTCATAGGCACGGTGTTGCTGACATTTGGCACCGCCATCGTCGCCATCCCGCTGGGAGTAGGAGCGGCCATCTACCTGGCCGAATATGCCCGCGATAACTGGCTGACTCGCGCCATCCGCCTGGCCATCATCAACCTGGCCGGCATCCCCTCGGTGGTCTACGGCCTCTTCGGGCTGGGGATGTTCGTGCTCTTCCTGGAGTTCGGCACTTCCATAATAGCCGGCTCTCTCACCCTGGGGCTGATGACCTTGCCGGTGGTGATCAGCACGGCCGAGGAGGCCATCCTGGCCGTGCCCCAGTCGTTCCGAGTGGTCAGCATCTCGCTGGGCGGCACCAAGTGGCAGACCATTCGGGAGGTGGTACTGCCTCAGGCGCTACCGGGGATCATCACCGGGGTCATCCTGGGCCTGGAGCGGGCGGCGGGCGAGACAGCGCCCATCCTGTTCACTGTAGCCGCTTTCTACCTGCCCCGCCTGCCCCGTTCCATGTTTGACCAGACCATGGCCCTTCCCTACCACCTTTATGTCATCTCCACCCAGGTGCCGGGGATGCCCGCGAGGATTCAGTACGGCACCGCTTTAGTGTTGCTGGTACTGGTGCTTTCCATGAACGTGGTGGCAACCATCATCCGCAGCTACTTCCGGCGGAAGAGGCAATGGTGAGTTTCTGATGATGAAACCCGTCAAGATCCAGATCAACGATCTCAGCGTTTACTACGACGGCCACCGCGCCTTGAACGATGTCACCCTGCCCATCTACCCCAACGAGATTCTGGCCATCTTCGGCCCAGCCCACAGCGGGCGCTCCACCTTCCTGCGAACCCTCAATCGCCTCAATGACCTCATCGAGAGCGTTCTGATTGACGGACAGGTGCTGCTGGATGGAGAGGACATCTATGCCCCTGGAGTGGACGTAGTCGCCCTGCGGCGTCGGGTGGGGATGGTCTTCGCCCTGCCCATCCCCCTGCCCGGCACTATCCGCAGCAACATCACCTACGGCCCGCGGCTCAGCGGCCTGCACGACAAAGGCCACCTGGACGCAATCGTGGAACGAACTCTGCGTCAGGCGGCCCTCTGGGACGAAGTTAGAGATCGCCTCGATCAGCCAGCCGTGGCCCTCTCCGGCGGTCAGCAGCAGCGGCTGTGCATCGCCCGTGTTCTTGCTTTGGAGCCGGAAGTCATCCTCCTGGACGCTCCTACCTCTGGGCTAGATCCCATCTCCACAGCCAAAGTCGAAGGGTCGTTGCAACAACTTAAGAAGAATTACACCACCGTCATCGTGCCCCATTCCATTCAGCAAGCCGCCCGTGTGGCGGACCACGCCGCTTTCTTCCTCATGGGAGAACTGATCGAACACGGGACGGGCCACCAGGTCTTTACCAACCCCCGAGACAAGCGTACCGAGGACTACATAACCGGCCGTTTCGGATAGCTAGGGCTTTCGTCATTGCGAGGAGCGTTAGCGACGAAGCAATCTCCAACTCGCGACGTAGGGGATTGCTTCGCTTCGCTCGCAATGACACGATCGGGTAGCTCTACTCCTGAGTTGGCTCTTCGCTCACCCAGTTACGCAAAGCGGCCTTGATCTTGGACTGCATTTTCCGGCCGATGGTGTCCCAGTCGTCTTCGGGCTCAGCGCCAGCCCACTTGCCAAGCCCGACCTTCACCTTGGCCTCAACGTGCTCGCCGATCTGGTCCCAGTCTGCTTCTGGTCCACCCTCGACACCTGCCGACTTTGCGACCTCGGCTCTGATTCTGGCCTCCATTTTCTGGCCGACGGTGTCCCAGCCGTCTTCGGGCTCAGCGTCAGCCCATCTGCCGATGGCGCTTTTGGCGCGGCCTTCCAGGCGTTCCCCGATCTCGTCCCAATCAGCCTCGGGCCCAGCCACCGTCCAAGCGGCGAACTCGGCCCTGATCTTGGCCTCAACTTTCTCGCCGATGGTATCCCAATCGTCGGTTGGATCGGCCCCCACGCACTTGCCGACTTCCCCCCTGATCTTGGCTTCGATCTGACGGCCAACGTCCTCCCACGGCTCGACTGAGCCTTCGGGCCGAGCCTCAGGCCGAGGGCTCGCCGAAGTCTCATCAGTTGTTTGTCTCTGCCCACCTTGGTTGGTCATAATCCCTCCTTCTCGATTTCGTAGATATTCGCTCGTCACTTGTTACCACTCTTCCGAGTAGCTTTGACGACCTCCCAGCGCAAACAAGCGCACCAGCAACAATCCTGCAACGAAGCCGCCGATATGGGCAAACCAGGCTACGCCGCCCATCTGCGCCACGCCGAAAGCCATCAAACCGCTGAGAAGTTGCAGCACAAACCAGAACCCTAGCACCAATAGCGCCGGTAGTTGGGCCATACGCGCGAAGTAACCCAGAAAGACCAGCGTCTGGACTCGAGCCCTGGGGAAGAGGACAATGTAAGCTCCCAAGACGCCAGCTATAGCCCCACTGGCCCCGATAGAAGGTAACCGAGAGTTGGGACTGGCCAACACCTGGGCGGCACTGGCTATTGATCCGGTCATCAAATAGAAAACCAGGAAACGCCCCCGTCCCATGCTGTCCTCGACATTGTTACCGAAGATCCACAGGTAGAGCATATTGCCAGCGATGTGCATGAATCCCCCGTGGAGAAACATGGAAGTTACGAAGCTGAAAGCGACAGCCAGACCGAAATCATGGGTCACATCGAAAGGCACCACGCCCATGGTGTAGAAGGTCTGTTCCAGCGTCCCACTTGCCTCAGCCAGCAACTCGTAGGCGAAGGCTATTATGTTAACAATGATAATGCCGACTGTGAGAACAGGGAAACGGCGAGTGGGTATGAAATCACGCAGCGGTAGCACATCCCCCTCCTTTATTGTAGTCAGGGTGTTCAAAGCCGTCGGGCATGGCGGCTCCCCTCAGGTTAGCCCCTTCCAGGTTGACCTCCTCCAAATTGGCCCCTTTCAAGTCAGCCCCTTCCAAATCAGCATCTTTCATATTTGCCCCCAACAAATCGGCTCCCGACAGATCCGCACCAACCAGGTTAGCCCTCATCAAGTCGGCGCACACCAAGTCAGTTGCTGATAGATTTGCCCCTTCCAGAATGGCCTCCGTCAAGCTGGCCCCTCTCAGATTCGCTGCGGTCAAGTCAGCCATCGTTAGATCGGCCTCCTCCAGGTTAGCCATCGCCAGATTGGCCCCTATCAGACGAGCCTCTACCAGTACAGCTCCGACCAATTTGGCTCCGGCCAGGTCGGCTCCCTCCAAATCAGCCCCTGTGAGATCGGCCTTTCCTAAGAGAGCTCGCGCCAGGTTAGCGTAAGCAAGCGACATGCCTCTCAGGTCGGCGTTCCTGAGGTCGGCCTTCACAAAAGCCTTCACTGCCGTATCTCTCAATATCTGCAGAACTTCCTCTGTTGATAGCTTTCTCAATTCAGCGACCACTTGCTAGCTCCCTCTAGGTCTAGTCAGCCGATTCGACTTCCGCATCGGACTCCGCTTCCAGCACCAGTTCCAGTGCCGCTTCGGCCAACCCTTCGACAAGCTCAGGACGCCGCTCAGGTTGAGGTGGAGGTGGGTAAGGTTCTGCACAATAGGGACAGATGTCCCATCGTAGCAGTAGCAGCCGACCGCAGTGGGGACAAGCCTTCCTTAGCTCCGTGTGGCAAGCGGGGCAGATAATGAAATCTGGCTCGACTCTGTGCTTGCACTCAGGGCACACTGGCTGTTCCTCGGTGATGTCCTGCAGCAAGGCTTCCTCCTCCAGAGTCCTGGCGTAAGCCTCCGCCAGGGTCTCCTGCGGGCGCAGGATGAGGTAAATGAGCATCCCCAAAGGCCCGAAGATCAAGACCACCAGAGAGGCGAGCAACTGGGCGAAGATGTCCCTCGACCGCAAGCGCATGTCGCGGAAGGTCCAGATGACCAGGCTCGCCCAGAGGGCCACCGTGAAAGCACTGGTGAAGGCCACGACAGCTAACAGGATTGTCCCGATGTCCTCAAGTTGTTGCATATCCAAATCTGCTCCTTTAAGGATATGTTGATAGTATATAGCCGTGAGTATTATACCACTTTCTCATCTTTTTGTCACTTGGCAATTCTTGCCCTAACGAGTTGCCCTCTCCAGGTGGATTAGCAGGATCGAGATGTCAGTTGGGTTGACGCCTGACAGACGAGAGGCCTGGCCGACGGAAGCTGGCCGGAACCTCCTCAGCTTCTCCCGGGCCTCGTTGCTTAAGCCTACTGGGACCTCGTAGTCAAGATCGGGCGGGATTGGATACTCCTCCAACCGCTTCACCCGTTCCACCTCCCGCCGCTGCTTTTCGATGTAGCCTGCGTACTTGGCCTCAATGGTCACTTGCTCGATGGCCTCAGTGGCTAACGGCAGAGGACTAGGGACGAGAGCTTCTATCAACTCGTAGGTCACCTCCGGACGGCGGAGGAATTGCAAGACATTAACTCCGTCGTTCAGGGGATCGAGACCGCGTGCGATCAGTTTCTCATTGACTTCCTCCGAGGGTGCTAACCATGTTTCTTTAAGCCGCCTCAACTCACTCTCTATGGCCTCTCTTTTCTCTTCCATCACCTCATTCCTTTCCCGCGGTAGCAGTCCGACTTCGTAGCCAATGGCCGAGACGCGCAGGTCAGCGTTGTCCTGGCGTAACAGCAGCCGGTACTCGGCACGGGAGGTCATCATGCGGTAGGGCTCAGCGATCTCCTTGGTCACCAGGTCATCAATGAGGACGCCGATGTAGGCTTGGTCGCGCCTTAGGATGATAGGCTCTTTGCCCTGTACTTTGCGGGCCGCGTTAATGCCGGCCATTATCCCCTGAGCAGCAGCCTCTTCATAGCCCGAAGTGCCGTTAATCTGCCCGGCGTGAAATAGCCCTTCCACCCGTTTGGTCTCCAGCGAGGCCTTGATCTGATCGGGACGCACGAAGTCGTATTCGACAGCATAGCCCGGCCGTACGATCTCAGCCTCTCGCAGTGCGGGGATGCTGCGCAGCATGCCAAGCTGCACATCGTAAGCCATCGCGGTATACATCCCCTGTACGTAGACTTCCATAGTGCGCCACCCCTCAGGCTCCAGGAAGAGCTGGTGGGAGTCCCTATGAGCAAAACGCACGATTTTTTCCTCGATAGAAGGGCAATAGCGCGGCCCTACCCCCTCGATGAAGCCCGAGGCGATGGGTGAACGATGGAGGTTTTCGCGGACGATCTGGTGTGTCTCCTCGTTGGTGTAAACCAGGTAACACGGTAACTGGTGTCGCCAATCAGTTTGGTGAGGGATGGGATAGATAGGATTAGGTTCTGGATGTTGACAGCCAAAAGGCGGCTGCTGGAAGCTGAAATACAGCGGCGTCTCGCTGCCCAATTGTGGGGTGGTCTGGGAGAAATCTATGGTGCGGGCATCGATGCGGGGAGGGGTATTAGTCTGAAGGCGGCCCAAAGTGAAGCCCAACTCTCGTAGCGAGGCAGAGAGGAGAGTGGCCGGGAACTCACCAGCCCGCCCAGCGGGGAAGGTGACCTCGCCAGTCATGATCCTTGCTCCCAAGAATGTGCCCGTTGCGAGGATCACGGTCTGGCTCCGCCACTTAGCGCCAAGGTTAGTAACCACGCCCTTGACCCGACTACCCTCTATCAGGAGCTTTTCAACTAGGCCCTGTTTGAGATGCAGGTTTGGGATCCTCTCCAAGGCATCCTTCATGGCCAGGGAATAGACCCATTTATCAGCTTGAGCGCGGGGTGCGCGCACTGCCGGCCCCTTTGAAAGGTTGAGCATGCGGATCTGGATGAAGCTCTTGTCGAGGTTGTGGCCCATCTCGCCGCCCAGGGCATCAATCTCTTTAACCAAGTGACCTTTGGCGGGCCCTCCAACGCCAGGGTTACAAGGCATCGTGGCGATCAGATCAAGGTTCATCGTCACCAACAATGTCCGGCAGCCCATCCGGGCTGCTGCCAGGGCCGCCTCGCACCCAGCGTGCCCTGCTCCAACGACAATCACATCGTACATAGACACCTGCCCGCCCTCGAATCTGATCCAAGTATAATAACACTCAGTCTTCTCTACTAAGAATGACAGCAGACAAAGCTTTCGCAGCAGAAGACGGGGAGTTTAGGGGCTAACCCTCAACCCACCTTTCCATCATCCAAGACCAGGACCTGGAGGCCGAGCGCTCACCGATATGAGAAAAAGTAGTTTGCAGCGCCCCTCTGCTCCCTGATCTGCTGTGTGGGTCCCAGAGATAGGGGGGAAACTTAACATAGTCATATAAGGATTTGACATAGTGAAATTAGGGCTTGACATATTTAGAATATGCTGTAATATCAATTGATAACAAATTGCTTGAATCGTATTGAAACGCTTGGACATGGGAAAGCTAGCCAAGCTCTGCGGCGAAAAGGGTTAACTCCCGGGCTAACGCCTCACTTCTCTCCTTGACAAACGTGAACATCTCAGTTATAGTTCAATAAATGCGGCCTTTGGCGACAAAGGCAAACCCAGCGAAAGGCGGGGGCGCAAAGCCATCGGTCTACATTAGCAATTGGCCATTAGCAAATAGCTCGTGGCTCATGCCTAATAGGCCGGCCGGGCTGCCGAAAAAGGCGCTTAGCAACGTGCTTTTCGGAAACAAGCCGTCCGGAAAGCACGTTTTTCCACTCGGGCAAAGCGTCCACGTAGAATTCACTGAAGCCGTCGGCAAGACCTCAGAGATCTCACCTAGGATAGGAGAGAAGGAGGAAGACATGAATACGACGACCGCCGTTGAGTACCATCCTACCATCAAGGACTTGCCTGTAGGAGAACGGCCACGGGAGAGGCTGAAGAAATACGGCGCTGGCTCTCTCTCCAACGCTGAGCTTTTGGCTATCATACTGCGCACTGGGGTGGGCGGGGAGAATGTCCTCAACCTGGCTGCGCGGCTCCTGGCCAAATTCGGCGGCCTAATAGGTGTGGCCCGAGCCAGCTTCAGCGAACTTTGTGGGGAGAAAGGAGTAGGTATGGCTAAGACAGCCCAGCTAAAAGCGGCCCTGGAACTAGGGCGAAGGCTACTTATCGCCTCTCCTGAGGAACGCCCTCAGGTCAAGTCTCCAGCCGACGCGGCCAACTTAATGATGATAGAGATGAGCATACTGGAACAAGAGCACATGCGTCTCATCCTCCTAGATAGCAAGAACTACGTCCTAGGTACCCCCACCATGTACGTGGGTAGCTTGAACACGTCCGTTATCCGTGTCGGCGAGCTATTTCGGGAGGCAATTAAACAAAACTGCGCAGCTATCATCGTCGTCCACAACCATCCCAGCGGCGATCCTACCCCCTCGCCTGAGGACGTCGCGGTAACGGAACTCATTACTCAAGCTGGTCAGTTGCTGGACATTGACGTACTGGATCACCTGGTTATCGGCCAGCAGCGGTACGTCAGTTTGAAAGAAAGGGGGCTAGGATTCAAGTGATCTCTAAGAAATGTAACCTGTTGAACAAAATCTGTTGCTATCCGGTCTCGCTCGGATCTGAAAGAGTGCGGTAAGGTTCCTGCGTCCCCTCTAAGCCAACTGCAGTCGAGCTGGCCTGCCTGCTACTATCCGAGACGAGCTCTATAATCAACAACAGCAGGCTCAGATGAAAAGCCAAACATTGCTCACTTCGGAGACGATTCCAATGCACACACTGTCAAAATCAGAAGATAACAACATCTACGGAGTCCAGCCCCTAAACCTGGCAGATTGAGAAGCTAGACCCACATTGCAGACCGGGGTGATCACCATCACAGCCGAGGTCAGCCCCGAACTCGAGCCGGCTAGTCACCACTAATACCGCCCAGATCACTGGCAGCGGGCTGGAAGTCGCCCCTGCTAACAATACCAGCGCCGTGGCCGCTACGTGACTCCTTCGCCCTGCCCGATCTCAACTACAGCCTACCTAACTAGTGTTTAGCTAAACCGCGATGAGTCTTCTGCATGAGTAGTGCGTCCTCCTCCAAGTTGGGACTCTCGCAGATAACCAATCCACCCACCTCAAAGTCCCTCAGAGCCTGCAGGAGCTCGATGTAGCGCAGGTCGGCATCTGCTAGGTTCAGATGCTCTTTCTCCCCACCAGGGCCATAGTCTATCCCCGACATGTGGATGTGCATGTCCCCTAGTCCAGCCTGGCCCAACTCTCCCTCGATGAGTTCAAGGAAGGCAACGAATTCTTCGTAAGCGTTGTCGGCCCCCGTACGAGCGTGAAGGTGAGCGAAGTCCACACAGGGTGCCACCCCCTCGACCTCCTTGCTCAGCATCAGGAGTTCCTCCAGGGTGCCGAACTGCGAAACCTTGCCAGTAGTCTCGGGCCGGAGGGTAGTCCCGTTGCCTTCGGCCCGCAACTCCTCTACCAATTCCACAAGGTGCCTCCTGACCCGCTCGTACACGATTTCGGGTGGATCACCGTGGTAGAAAGCGGGGTGGAAGACGATTGATTGGGCACCACAGAGCCAGCCCACTCGTGCCGCCTGCAGGATGCGTTTGCGGCTGGCCTGAACCTTATCCGCCTCGGTGGAATTAAGGTTAACATAATAGGGGGCGTGAACGCTGAGCCGCACCTCGTACTCCTCGGCCGCCTGCCTCACTTCCGAGGCGGTCTTCTCGCCCATAGCAACTCTGCGCACGAAGGCCAGCTCCATGCAATCCAGGCCAAGCTCCCTGATCTGTTTAATGCCAGCTAGGCTAGAGCGTTTGGGCGTGCCGTGCGGGACACCGCCTGTACCGAAAAGTAAAACTTTCATCCCGATCACCTATCATAATAACGGGCATGCTGTAATAGCATCTCCCGCTGCTGGCTTAACCACCTGGATAGGTTTTTCCTCTCCGCCTTTTGCCTTGCTCTCTGCCTCGCCTTGCACGCGAGAACCGAGAAGATGCCTACCAGTATGAGCGCAGCTAATTTGAAGATCCCGAACCAGTCAAGTTTCACCACCCCACCTTTCTGGTAACAGCTCAATCCATGAGCAAAGCATAAGAGCAACCTAGCGCCACGCCCATTGTAGCACCAAAAGTTCTCTCTGACAACAACCTTTCATCAGCCGAGCCAATTTGAATTATTTGCCGCAATCTGGTATGATAAACAAAGTTGCACAATATCTGCTAATGGGAGGAGAGATGCTCAAAAGCGGTCTCTTGACAAGTGTTGTTATCGTATCACTGATTGGCAGCCTAACTTTCGCCACCGGTTCCTCCTTCCCCGCTCACCCTTCGACTTCGCTCGGGACAAGCTCTTCGACAAGCCTTCGGGCTGAGGCCCTCAAGGCCGAAGGCTCAGCGCAGGCTGTTGAGGCCGACCCATTTTGGCCCCTACTGGCCGGTTGTCTAGCCTTCCTGATACCGATCGGCTTCACCCTGCTTGCTAGCGGCGGGATGTCAGAGGAGAAAGCTGTGCCCACGGCTATGATGGGACTGGCAGCTACAGGGCTGGCGCTTGCCGGCTACCTGGCTTGCGGCTTCGCCCTCCAGTTCGGGGGCATCGGTCTGGTTTCCGATCTACCAGGCCTGAGAGAGTTGATCTGGGAGTGGTCGCCTCTGGACGTGACCTGGGGAACTGGCTGGGGGACATTGGCGTTGAAGGGCTTCTTCCTACAGGAAGGCGCCAATACCGCGATAGCTTATGCCCTCTTCTTCTCCCAACTGCCTCTGGTGGTCACCGCCAGTCTCATCCCCCTGTTAACCCTGAGAAGGCGGGCCAAATCCTTTGTCGTTGTGCTGGGGGCCTTGCTGGTCGCGGCTGTGGTCTATCCCATTGTCGGCAACTGGGCTTGGGGAGGCGGTTGGCTGGCAAACCTCGGCTTAAACCTCGCACTGGGCCATGGCTTCGTTGACTTCGCCGGGTCGGGAATGGTACACCTCCTGGGTGGAGTGACAGCGTTGGGCGGGGTTCTGGCCTTCGGTTTCCGCTCCGAAAAGACAAAGGAGCCCGCCCAGATGCCACCCGTCCATTTACCCCTCTTAGCGATCCTGGGATCCCTGCTCCTCCTCGTCGGCTGGCTGGGCCTGGTCTTCAGCAACCCCTTGTACATGTCCAACGAGGGTCTGCCTAAATCCCTCATCGCTGTGAACGTCGTCTTGGCAGCCAGTGGCAGCCTGCTGGTGACCATGCTTTACACTTGGTTCACCACCGGTGGGGCCGACGTGCTGATGGTCGCTCGTGGCCTGGCCGCTGGCCTGGTGGCCATCAGCGCCGCCTGTCCCTTCGTGCCCCCCTGGGCAGCATTAGTCATTGGCGCTGTGGCTGGCCTCGTACTCCCCCTTGGCATCTACTTCGTCGAATATACGCTGCGACTGGATGATCCCACGGCGGCCATCACCACCCACGGCCTGAGCGGCCTGTGGGGGCTTCTGGCCCTGGCCATCTTCGCCGATGCGCGCTATGGAGTGGGCTGGAATGGGATAGGGGCAGAGGAGTACCTGGGTATCGCTGGACAAGGGATCTCTGGTTACCTTGTCGCCTCCGGCTTTCAGCTCGACTGGCCCAATCAACTCTACGCCCAACTGGCTGGGATAGCCGCTATCACCATCTTCGCCTTCGCTTTAGCGTGGGCCTCCTTCAAGGCATTGGACCTGATTGTCAAAGCCTGGACCGGAGCTCCTATCCAGGAAGAAGAGGCTGCAGCCCTCTCCGAACAGAGCAAGGAGGCCTGGTGAACGCGCTGAAAGCCAGGCGCTAGCGCGCGCCCAGCCATCGGGTTCAGCCGATGGCACGTTTTGTCCCGCCTTGGCTCCCCTGTAAAAGCCGCACTACTTCTTCATCGGAAGTTTGGTCGAAGACCACGTAGAAAGCGCCCACAGCCCAGAAGAGATGTGGGGTCTCCAGGCAAACCAGCTTGTCAACTTCCTCTCTCAGGCGGGCAACTGTGTCGGGCGGGCCAACAGGGACGGCGAGGATAAGCTCGGCTGGCTTTTGCTTTTTCAGAGCGCGGATCGCGGCCAGGGTGGTAGCACCAGTGGCTATGCCGTCGTCAACTAACAGGATAGTCTTGCCCTCTAGCTTCTGGGCCGGCCGATTTCCCCGATACTTTCTCAAACGCCGCTCGATCTCCCGCCGCTGCCGCTCAGTTTCATCCTGAACGTACTCAGGCGAAACGCCTAAGCTTGTCATCAACGCCTTGTCGAGCACCACATCACCTGAGCTGGCTATCGCCCCTATAGCCAGTTCGGGGTTGTAGGGCGCGCCGATCTTGCGCGTTATGTACACCTCAAGAGGCGCGCCGATTGCCCAGGCAACTTCGGCCGCCACTACTACCCCACCTCGCGGGATGCCCAGGACGATGACATCCTTTTCCCCCTTAAGGAAGGCCAACGCCTGGGCCAGGAGTTGACCTGCCTCCTGACGATCGCGAAAACGCATTGAGATTATCTCCTTTGATAGCTACTCACGTCAGATGTTATGACGTAACTGTTATGACAAGCATCCTGAGCCTGACTTCGGCGAGCTGAGTCGAGCCGTCGAAGGATGCGGGGCCTGCAAAGCCGCACCCTTCGACGAGCTTTCGGCCCGAGGGCTTCGACCGAGCTCAACCGAGGTCCTCAGGCGGAGGGCTCAGGGTGCTCAGGTGATCCTGCCGAAGCGTCGGCCTAGGTCAAAACACAGCCTCCTTGATCACCACACGGCCTGGTTTAGGCTTTGGGACTGAGATACGCCCTTCACGCTCGCCGATGCTCAGCCAGCCACTCGGCCTCAACTTCCTTCAGTGGCCTCACTCAAGGACATCTCCAGACGGCGTGCGATCTCCTTAGCTAGAAGTGGATTGGAATTTCCCGTAAATACAGGCAATTTGCTCAGCTTTCCCTCCTCCCACGTTTGCGGAATTATCGTTTACTTCGGCTGAACTCAGCACAGGTGGCCAGCGCCAGGGCTTTGTCCACTGCCTCAGCGGGTGTCGCCGCCCCTACGATAGTCGTCACGAGCCGTCCTCCCCTGGCCAGTTGCCAGGTGTTAAGGCCAACGACTGGGATGCCCAGCTTGAGGGCATAGGCAATCTCCGAAAGGGTGCCATACTCACCGTCCACAGCGATCACCGCTTGAGAGGTACGGACAGCGATAACGTTCCGAGCCTCACCTAGCCCAGTGACTACGGGAATATCCACGTAGGGATTAGCCTCGCAGCGACTGAAGCCGGGCAAGATGCCAATGGTCAGGCCCCCTTCTGATTTGGCCCCCCGGCAGGCAGCCTCCATCACTCCGCCCAGGCCACCGCAGACCAAGGTAACCCCTCTCCTGGCCAACTCACGCCCGACGGACTCTGCGACCTGTGACACCTCCTTCGAGCACTGTCCTGCGCCGATGACAGCTATGATCATATCCCTCCTAATTCTACTGCTGCTAGCCGGGTATACACCGCCCCCGTCGGCTTCAGATCACTTCTGATCAAGCTGACGGCTCGCGCCTCCATCTGGCCTAGCTCGCCGATGTCCGTCTCTGCAACGAGCTGGCCCAGGCGACGCACGTCACCAGAACTGGCCCGTCGCTGGGTTCGCCCCAGGGTCAGATGGGCATGGAATTTACGCCCTTCCGGAGAAAATTCCAATTTCTCCATCCCATCCTTAATGGCTTTTTGAAGGCGTGGCAAAGTCCCGCTCTCCTCCTGCACCCCCACCCAGACGACCCGGGGGCGCCGAGGATTGGGGAAGCATCCGAGCCCCCCGACGGAGAAGGAGAAAGCAGGAAACCCCGCACAAGCTTGGGTGAGGGCTCGCTCTATCTCGTCGATCCTGCTGGCGGGCACGTTGCCCAGGAACTTGAGGGTGAGATGGATGCCCCCCGGTTTAACCCAGCGCACCGAGCCCTGAGGTACTTTAGCCTTGAGCTGGCCCTGCAAGTCAACTAAGGCATCCTTGATTTTCTCATCCAACTCGATGGCTATGAAAGCGCGAACTTGTCTCATCTGTATGCCCTCCATTCGTCAGGACACCGATGCCCAGGATTTACGGATTCCTCCCCAGTCTAAGTCACTTGATCCGTAAATCCTGCTGATCCGCTGTCCTTCTCCCTTTTATTGTATCACACTTGAGAGAGAAGGACAAGGGACATTTGAACTTTCGTCCCCCTCTCAAGGTATAGATTGAGGAGAACCGTTCTCCGCCGCGGGAGTTATCGCCACTACCATTTTTCGCTAAAGACTGGTATAATTTACCCTGGCATACACGTCTAGCCAAAGAACATAAGTGTCAACTTAAGAGAGCGAGCCAGACTTCGGAGGTTTTCAGACACGATCTCGCCAGCAGACCAACCAGATAATCAACGTAAATTTGCCAGCAGAGACACTGCCGGAAACCTCCGAAGTCTTAAGTTGACACTAATGAGCCAAAGAGATAATCATTACCCAAGAGGAGCGCAAAATCATGAAAGACGTCCAAACTATTGCCGAGAAGGTCATCAATAACGTGGAGAAGGTCATCATCGGCAAGCACGAGGAGATAAAGCTCACCTTGGTGGGCCTGCTCTGCCGGGGACACCTGCTCATCGAGGACGTGCCTGGCGTGGGCAAGACGATGCTGGCCAGGTCCATCGCCCAATCTATAGGCTGCACCTTCCGGCGCATCCAGTTCACTCCGGATTTGCTGCCCAGCGACGTAACCGGGGTGACGGTCTTCAATCAGAAGACGCGAGAATTCGAGTTCCGGCCCGGCCCGGTGATGGCTCAAATCGTGCTCACCGATGAGATCAACCGGGCCACCCCCAAGACCCAATCAGCCCTACTGGAGGCTATGCAGGAGCGGCAGGTCACCGTAGATGGGGTCACTTACCCGATCCCTGAGCCTTTTCTCGTCCTGGCAACGCAAAACCCCATCGAGTACGAGGGAACCTTCCCCCTACCCGAGGCTCAGTTGGACCGCTTCATGATGCGCATCAGCCTCGGCTACCCAAGCCCTGAGGATGAGGTATCCATCCTCGATTCTCAACAATATACTCATCCTGTGGAGACCCTCGGGCAAGTAATAGACGCTCAGGAACTGCTGGACGCTCAGGAGAAGGTCAAAGAAGTTTATGTCGACCCCTTGATTAAAGAATACATCGTGACCCTGGTGAACGCCACACGTAGGCACCCTGATACTTATCTCGGGGCCAGCCCCCGCGGGAGTTTGGCCCTCTACAAAACCGGTCGAGCGCGAGCCGCCATACTGGGGCGTGACTACGTCATCCCCGATGACGTTAAGGCCCTGGCCATGCTTGCACTGGCCCATCGTCTGATTGTCAGCCCCTCGGCCCGGATCAAAGAGGTTGACCCCAAAGCTGTGGTCGAAGAGATACTCAACTCCGTACCCGTGCCCGGCGCCCGAGTCCGTGTATGAGTGCGCTTTACATTGAATGAGCCCAATTTCTATGACCAAAACACACTTGGTGCTACTGCACGCGCCTAGCGTCTATGACTTCCGCAAGGAGTCAATCCTCTATGGCCCAGTTAGCGACGTGGTGCCCTCCACCACTGTCTTCGAGATGTATCCCATCGGCTTCACAACCCTGGCCGAACACCTGGAGCGGCACGGTTTCCGGGTGCGCATCGTCAACTTGGCTGTGCGCATGTTGAACGATGCGAAGTTCGACGTAGATAAGCAGATTCGCCCTCTCTGCCCCGACGCCTTCGGCATTGACCTCCACTGGCTGCCCCACGCCCATGGAGCCCTGGAAATGGCCAAGATGGTCAAGAAACATCACCCCCACACCCCCGTTATCTTCGGTGGCCTCTCCGCCACCTACTATCACCAGGAACTGATGGACTATCCTGCAGTAGATTACGTGATCCGGGGCGACTCAACCGAGGAGCCTCTGCTGCAACTGATGCGCTGCATCGTTGAGGGAAATGACCCTCATGAAGTCCCCAACCTCACCTGGCGGGACGGACAGGGGAGGATACAGATTAACCCCCTCACCTACAGCCCCGAAAACCTGGATCATATCCTTATAGACTACGGCTATGTGGTCAAGGCCGTGGGTCGCTACCGTGACTTGGCCAACTTCGTCCCTTTCCAGCGCTGGCTGGGGTACCCTATTACCGCCGCCCTCACCTGTCGGGGTTGCCGCCACAACTGCCTGACCTGTGGTGGCTCGGCCCGGGCCTTCCGGGAATTCTACGGACGAGCCAGGCCAGCCTACCGAGCTCCTGAGGCGCTAGCCCAGGACATCAGAAATATTCAGCGCTTCAGCAAGGGACCAATCTTCGTGCTGGGCGACATCCGCCAGGCCGGGATAGATCACGCCGAGCGTTTCCTGAAGGCGATCGAGGGTTTCGATGGCCAGTTGATGTTCGAGTTCTTCGGCCCCAGTTCCCGTGACTTCTTGCAAAAGATGGGCCAGGCCGTGCCCAACCTCGTCCTGGAGATTTCGCCAGAGTCCCACAGCGAGGAGGTGCGCCACGCTTTTGGTCGGAATTATTCCAACGGGGAGCTAGAGGACACCATCGGGTATGCCCTGGAGGCCGGCTGCCAGCGCCTGGACCTTTTCTTCATGATCGGCTTGCCCAGACAAACTTACCAGACGGTCATGGAGACCGTTGATTACTGCGACCACCTGTTGCGACGCTTTGACAAGCGTGGCGATCGTACGCCAACCGTACACCCCTTTATTTCGCCCCTGGCTCCCTTCCTTGACCCCGGCAGTTTGGCTTTCGAGGAGCCAGAGGCTCACGGCTATCGGCTCTTCCACCGCAGCCTGGAGGAGCACCGCCAGGCCCTCCTATCGCCCAACTGGAAGTACGTGCTCAACTACGAGACGGAATGGATGAACCGGGACGAGATCGTGGCCAGCACTTACGAGGCGGGCTTGCGCCTCAACTCCACCAAGGCCCGATATGGGCTGATAGATCGTCAGCGGGCTGAAGCTGTCGAAAAGCGCATCCGGAAGGCCATCAATCTCGTCAGGCAAATAGACGACATCGTGAGCATCACTGAAGACGGGCGGCGCAGCAGGCTGCTGGCAGCCCTCAAGCCCCAGGTGGATGCCGCCAACCTATCCACTGTCTGCGACAAGCGGGAGCTGGAGCTGCCCCTCGGGTGGCTCAAGCTGAATATACCCCAGGCAGCCTTGCTTCTCTTGAGCGATCTGATAGCTAAGGCGATGAAAGGGGTCAAGAGAGCAGTAAACAAAGGCGTTTAGGAAATGAAGGGAAATCGCTTAGTCCTCCTCCTGGGGCTGGCTTGCCTGATAGTGGCGCTCGCCACAGGGCGGGATCTATTCTACAACCTAACCTACCTTATCGCAGCCATAATCGTCCTCTCCTACCTCTGGACCTGGACAAGCATCAACTGGGTGCAACTTTCCCGTCACATGTGGGCCAAGAAGGCTGAGGTGGGCAAAACCACTGAGGAGAGATTCGTAGTACACAACACCGGCTTTCTGCCAAAGCTGTGGCTAGAAGTACGTGACCACTCGGACCTGCCTTGCCATCAAGCTAGCCAGGTGATCAACTCGTTTGGAGCTCGAAGAGAACGAGGTTGGACAGTCAGGACCCTATGCCGGCAGCGAGGTCGCTTCACTTTGGGGCCCATTACCCTGACTACGGGCGATCCTTTCGGCCTCTTCAAGATGCAGCGTGAGCTGCCTCAGACCTCAACCATAGTCGTCTATCCAGCCATCGTCGAGCTGGTGGCCTTCGCTACACCTAGCGGGCAACTGCCGGGAGGAGATGCCCTCCGCCGCCGCACCCATTACGTCACCACCAACGTCTGCGGGGTGCGGGACTATGCTCCAGGCGACAGCTTCAACCGCATTCACTGGCCTTCCACTGCCCGCAAAGAGCGGCTGATCGTGAAAGAGTTCGAGCTGGACCCCATGGCCGACGTCTGGCTCTTCCTGGATATGGCCAAGTCAGTTCAAGCGGAGTTAAAATGGGAGCCCGTTCTCGAGAGACGTGAGCCGGCCCTCCTCTGGACCAAGCGGCCCCGGCTGGAGCTGGCTCCCACTACCGAGGAGTACGGCGTGACCATCGCAGCCTCGCTGGCCAAGCATTTCATCGTCCGCGACCGGGCGGTAGGGCTGGTGGTCTATGCTCAGCAGCGCGAAGTTATCCCTGCTGACCGAGGTGAGCGCCAACTCTCCAAGATTCTGGAGACTCTGTCCGTGATCAAGGCTGTGGGGCGCTTACCGCTGGCCCAGGTGATGGCCGCCGAGGGCATGCATCTCGGGCGAGGCACCACAGTCATCGTTATCACCTCTTCCACCGATAAGGATTGGGCCATTGCCTCACGCCATCTGGAGCAGCGAGGCTTGAGGGTGATTGCCGTGCTCATCGCGCCTGACAGCTTCGGCGGGGAGGAGGGGGCGGAGGCGGTGGTGGCAGAGCTGGCCGCCGGAGGCACCCCCACCTACCTGGTGAAGGAGGGCGACGACCTGGCAGCGGCCCTAAGCCGGAGGGCGTGGGGTATCATCGAGCAGCCTCGCTATATTCTGAGGAAGTGAGCGAGCAGGGAAAAACCCGTCACCCGTCCAGTCTCAAAACTCCCCGGTTGACCGATGCGCCGGGGAGTTTTTCGGCGTGAACGCCAGAATCACAACCCTAACACTAAGTCTTTCTCTTTTTTTTGTGCGTTTGTGTCCTTGTGGTTGACTTGACATTGTTAGATCTGCCGAAACACTACTTCACTACCGGACACTTTTCATGATGGAGCTCAGAAACCCGGTTTTGGCTGAAAAATGTGACATCTTTGCATCACGGAGAGCCCCAAAAGCAATAATTTGTCCATCCAGACAGGAAAAAACCAGGTTTCTCCAAAAGTGTCCGGTAGCAAACTGGCAAAATACTAAGTGAAGGAGTATCAGCATGTCTACCCGTTACAAAATAATCGCTACAGTGATGATCGTTCTGACCCTGGTCGCCGGTTGCGGGAAAGCCGAACCTACGGCTACGCCTGTGCCGCCGACGGCCACTTCTGTTCCGACTCTTGTCCCTATGCCTACTGCACCCCACCCGTTCGATACAGCCTGGGACGACCGTGCCATCTTCCGCGAAGGGCTGATTGACGCGGAACAGGAGGTGCTCGACCGATTGCCAGGCGCGAGCGTGTATCACATTGACTTTCAAATTACTGACGACTTTCTTCTCCTGGAAGGCCACGAGAAAGTTCACTACACCAACCAGGAGGATGACCCCCTCGACGAGGTCTACTTCCGCCTGTTTCCTAACATAGCCGGTGGTGCGGCGACCGTGTCCGCGGTCAAGATAGACGGCCAGAACGTAGAACCTGTCTACGAATTCCGGGATAGCGCCCTCCGCGTACCGCTGCCAACGGCTTTGCAACCCAGCGAACGGGCAGTCATCCAGATAGACTTCGAGGTAGAAGTGGCCCAGGAGATGGCCGGCAACTACGGCCTGTTCGGCTACTTCGACGGCGTGTTGGTCCTGGATGAATTCTACCCCGTCATCCCGGTCTGCGACGACGAAGGGGCTGGCCCTGAGCCCTTCGACTACGCTCAGGACAGGCCTGCCGAAGGGTGGAACGTGGAAGTTCCCCCTCCCAACGGGGACGTAACCTATTTTGACGCCAGCTTCTACCTGGTGCGCGTGACCGCACCCGCCGACCTGACGGTCGTTGCTTCAGGCATCGTCGTCGGCAGCGAGCACGAAGCGAATAGCGAAATCCTGACCTTCGCCGCGGGCCCCGCACGCGATTTTTACCTGGCCGCCAGCGAGAACTACACTGTGATCAGCGAGACGGTGGGGGAGACAACGGTCAATAGCTGCGCCTTATCGGGGCGAGCGGACGGAGCGGAACTGGCCTTGCAGTTTGCGACAGACGCGCTGAGAAGCTACAATGAGCGGTTTGGCGTCTATCCGTACACCGAATTTGACATTGCAAGCACACCAATGCAGGCACCGGGCATGGAGTATCCCGGGGCGGTGGTAATAGCCCTCGCTCTTTATGATCCGAGTGAAGAAGTTTTGGGATTACCATCCCAGATCGTGCTTGAGGGTACTGTAGCTCACGAGGTGGCTCATCAGTGGTTCTACAATGCCGTCGGTAACGATCAAATAGATGAGCCCTGGCTTGATGAGGCCATCGTCCAATATGCCACCGGTCTCTATTACGCCGATGTTGGCGGTGAACGTGCTGCAGAGGGTTGGCGTGATTCATGGTATAGCCGCTGGGACCGCGTTGACCGGGCTGACATTCCTATCGGATTGCCCGTGGGAGCCTACGCGGATAGAGAATACGGCGCGATTGTCTATGGTCGCAGCCCGCTTTTCATCGCCGCGCTGGCAGAGGAGATGGGGCCAGAACCGTTTGGCGAATTCCTGCGCGACTACTACGAATCCCACAAATGGGGCATTGGCACGGGCGATGCATTCAGGCAGCTTGCCGAACATCACTGCAAGTGCGACTTGACCGCTCTATTTGAAGAATGGGTATACGAAGAGTAAGGACAGTTCATTCAGGGCTTTGGCGTGCGCGAGCGTGGCGGTGGACGTGCGGTTGGCGAAAATTGAGCTTGCGCTTTTAAGTTGGCGCCCGTAAGAACAGAGACGTGAATGATAGGCGAGCCCTGGCAGGACGGCAGGCTTTTGCCTTATTTGAGGATATGGGCAAAATGTGGTAACATTATGGCACTTGAGACGCCCTGTTTACGAGTGAAGATCACTGCTTGCCCCGATTCCGTCGGTGAGGGAGCACTTAAGGCTGGAATCCGCCATTGCCGAGCGCAAGCGGGCGGAGGAGGTGCAAGATGAAAGATGAGCATAAGACAAAAGAGCAACTTATGTTGGAAGCACCAGAAACCCAACGCAAGCGGGCGGAGCGAGGGATTCCAGAGAGAAGAATATGGCTACCCGTAGCCGGTATGTTCGTTCTGCTCTGCATTTTAGTGTGGCTAGATGAGATCGTGGATCTCCCTCACCTTCTGCTAGGCGCGCCTCACACTCCCATGAACTGGCGTGAGGCAATCGTCGAAACGGTGCTGATTGCCGGCGTCGGTCTCTTCGCGGTGTTAAGGCTCATGCGCGATATCACCGAGCGCAAGCGGGCGGAGGAGGCGCTGGAAGCGGCGCACGCATTTCGGCAGACGATCATTGATGGCGTGGCCGAGTCGATCATGGTGATCGGCACAGATTATCGGATCAAGCTGATGAATCAAGCCGCGCGTGAGTTTTCGCCTGGGGGCGTCGGCGCGTCAGAACCTTTGCTATGCCATCAAATTCTCCACCGGCGTGAGACACCTTGCGACGGCATGGAGTACCCTTGCCCGCTGGGACAGGTACGCGAGTCGGGCGAGGTGGTCACAGTGGTGCACGAACGCTACCAGGCAAACGGAGAGCGGCGATTCGTCGAGGTGATTGCCTCGCCGTTATGGGGAGCGGACGGCACTTTTCAGGGAGTCATCGAGTCTATGCGCGACATCACCAAGCACAAGCAGGCGCAGGAGGCACTGCAGCAGCAGACCGAGCGCCTCCGCGCCCTGGCCACACAGTTGGCAGAGGTAGCAGAAGCCGAACGGCAGCAACTGGCGCGGGAGCTACACGACCAGGTGGGGCAGAACCTGACCGCTCTGGGCATCAATTTGAACATCGTTCGGACGCAACTGCCTGGGGAGGCAGCGGACCCGGTGCGTTCCCGCCTGGATGATTCGCTGTCGCTGGTGGAGCAGACGGCCGAACGAATTCGCGACGTGATGGCCTACCTGCGGCCGCCGGTGCTGGACGACTATGGGCTAGTGGCCGCGCTGCACTGGTACGGAGAGCAATTCGCACGGCGGACAGACATCGCCACTGTCGTGGAAGGGGAGGCGCCCGTCCCCCGGCTGGCCGCGCGCGTCGAGAACGCCTTGTTCCGCATCGCACAGGAGGCTTTGACTAACGTGGCCAAGCACGCGCAGGCCACACAGGTGACGGTGACAGTGGAGGTGGAGGGCCGAACTCTGCACCTGGTCGTTGCCGACGATGGCGTCGGTTTCGACCCTTCGACTACGCTCAGGACAAGCCCTGCACACCTGGCCGAGCCCGACGGCGATCGGGGCTGGGGGCTGCTCACCATGACCGAGCGCGCCGAGGCGGTGGGTGGCCGTTGCCGCATCGAGTCCCACCCCAGTCAGGGTACGCGGGTCATCGTGGAGGTGGCCCGATGAAGCACAAGGATGAACTTGTGATCACCGTTTTCCTGGCCGACGACCACGCTGTGGTTCGTGATGGGCTGCGGGCCTTGCTGGAGGCACAACCCGACATCAGTGTGATCGGCGATGCGGCCAACGGGCGCGAGACAGTGCATCTGGCAACACAACTCTGCCCCGACGTTGTGATCATGGACATCGCCATGCCCGACCTGAACGGCATCGAGGCGACGCAGCAAATTGGCGAAGTCTGCCCTTCCACTCAGGTCATCATCCTCTCCATGCACTCCACCACTGAGCACATCTTTCGAGCATTGCAGGCCGGAGCCTGCGCCTACCTGCTGAAAGAATCTGCTGGCATCGAGGTGGTCAACGCCGTTCGCGCCGTTCACGCCGGCCACCGCTACCTGAGTCAAAATATCTCAGATTGGTTGGTTGACGACTATGTGCGCCAGCGCCAGGCCACCGAAGGAAAAGGCCCGCTGGCGCGCCTCAGTCCCCGCGAGAGGGAAGTCATGCAGCTCGTAGTCGAGGGCAAATCGAGCGCCGAGATCGCCGGCATCCTCTCCCTTTCCCTCAAGACCGTCGAGACCTACCGCAGTCGCCTGATGCACAAGTTGGGCATCAGCGACCTCCCCAGTCTCGTCAAATTCGCCGTCCAGCACGGATTGACCCCGCTGGAATAGGCACATCCCCGATCCCCTACATAGACTGTCAAGGTTTCCCCACATCAATTGTCAGACTTTCCTGACAGACAAATGCTGCAATATATGGTAAGATAGTAGGTGCAAGAGTGAGCCCCATGATGACGCATCTTCCCTGGCTTGACTTCCTCGAGGCATGGAGTATGATTTATCTACCCAAAATACATACAGGAGGATAGCACTATGAAAGCGCACGAGGTTGAGTACAAGGTTTTTGGCGACGATCTCCAGTTCGTGGAGATCGAACTGGACCCCGGCGAGACGGTGATCGCAGAGGCCGGGGTGATGATGTACATGGAGGACGGCATCGGTTTTGAGCCCAAGATGGGGGATGGCTCCCAGCCGAAGGCTGGTTTCCTGGACAAGCTGGTGAGCGCTGGGAAGCGGGTGATCACCGGCGAGTCGGTGTTTCTGACTCACTTCACCAACACGGCGCGCCAGGGCAAGCGGCACGCAGCCTTCGGAGCGCCCTACCCGGGCAAGATCATTGCCATTGACCTGGATGACACGAATGGCGAGTTGATCTGCCAGAAGGACTCCTTCCTATGCGCGGCGATGGGCACTGAGCTGAGCATTGCGTTCAGCAAGAGGCTAGGGGCCGGGCTCTTCGGCGGCGAGGGCTTCATTCTCCAACGGCTCCGTGGCGATGGCATGGTTTTCGTCCACGCCGGCGGCACCATCGTAGAGAAGAACCTCAACAACGAGAAACTCATGGTGGATACCGGGTGTATCGTCGCGTTCGAGAATACCATCAACTACGACATCGAGCGGGCGGGCAACCTGAAGTCCATGATCTTCGGTGGTGAGGGACTGTTCCTGGCGACCTTGCAGGGGACCGGCCGCGTCTGGCTCCAATCGCTGCCCTTCTCCCGCCTGGCCGACCGCATCCTGGAATTCGCGCCCAGGGCGGGTGGGAAGGACATGGGTGAGGGTTCGCTCGTGGGTGGGGCGATCAAGTTCTTGCAAAAGTAGCAAATCCCAGGGACGGACACGAGAAGGGCCTCCGAGAGCATTCAAAGCCTCGGAGGCCTCTTTCTTTACAATGCACCTCCGCTCGCCGCCGACGACAGACTTGGCGGCAGTCTGTTTTGTCAAGGTTTCCCTACATCAATTGTCAAACTCTCCTGACAGACAACCGTTGCAGTATATGGTAAAATAATAGCAGTGCAAGAGTGCGCCGCTTACCCCCCTGCAGCAGAGCGGGCTCCCACGCCCGCGATTTCGGCCTGCAATATCCGGCGGCGTGGGAGCCGCCTCTGCTTTCTTGATTTTTTGGCTCCGGCTTGCTCGTGAATCCACCCAACCCACCGCCAGGCTGAGTAGCTACCTTTGGATTTAAGATGTCTATGGCTGCAACAATTCTAATCGTCGAAGATCACGACGCCGTACGCAGGTCGCTGCGAGACTGGCTGGAGGTAGAGTTCCCCCAGTGTCACGTGATTGAGGCCACCAGCGGCGAGGAAGCCGTGGCCCTGATCCAAACCGAATCACCGCGCTTGGTGGTCATGGACATCAGCCTACCAGGGATGAGCGGCATTGAAGCCACGCGACAGATCAAAGCCGCCCTGCCGTCCACGCAAGTCGTGATGTTGACCATTCACGAAGACGACGCCCATCGCGCCGACGCAACAGCGGCCGGCGCGAGCGCCTACGTGACGAAGCGCGTGATGCAAACCGAGCTCGTACCCACGCTGGCCGCACTGCTCGCCAACGACCGCGACTGACGATCTTAGAAACAGTAAGGAGGTGCTTATGCCAATTAACGTCAACTAGATCCAACCTGAATTCGCTAACCATCAATCTTAAAGAGAAAAGGAGTGTACAAAGATGACTACCGCTAGATAGGACAAGCAACGCATGGCATCTGCCATTTCTGGTGCCATCTTCTTCATCGGTCTGGGGGTTTTGCTGATAACCGGATGGTGGTGGCCGGGCATTATGCTAGTCCTCGGTCTCTCCGGTGGAGCAGAATTGATCTTTCGCGGCAAAATCGCGAGGGGCATCGGCACCATCGTCTTTTTCTGCTCCATCCCCATCGTGGTTGCCATCGTCCAGGCGACGAATATCCCGTGGACAGCCGTTGGCGCTTTCGTCCTGATTGGGATCGGGGCCATCATCCTGGTCAAAGGCTTCTTCTTGCGCGAAGAATAGGGTAAGTGCTTGATGAAAATGATGGGTAGGGGTTTGGCGAAATGCCCCTACCTATCAAATCATCCTAACCGAGTACTGGCTGTGAACGGGAGGATGACTATGAGACACAACACCCAATACTTTCTGATCTTCCTGTTCGCATTCACCTTGCTGCTGCTGCCGCTCTTTCTGCATCTGCGAAGGCCGGCCGGGCAGGCCGTGGTTGGAAAACTGGCGGCCGTTTTCTCCCGACGGTGGGCCATCTTTCTGCTGGCGCTTCCCGTAGCTGTGATCGAGGCAACGCTGGGAACGGAGGGCCTCGGTGCCTCGAATCGGTTTGCGTGGCTTCCCTTCATCATCTATGGCTTCCTTTTTGCCTGCGACGGCCGATTCGAGCGGGCACTTGAGCGGCACTGGAAGAGTGCCCTCATACTGGGAGTTCTTTTATTCGCGACCTGGATGACGGGGATGGGCTATCTACTCCACGTGCTTGAAGTCGATCCACTCATGGATTACAGCGCGGTGGGTGTGCTGCTGCGATTCCTCAAGGGGATGACTGGCTGGTTCTGGATCGTCGCCATCATGGGACTAGCGGGCGGTGCACGCCGAAAGCGGCCCGCAAAGCCCAGTGGCGATGCGAACGTTCAGCCCCCCGACCCGCGCTCCACGCGCGGCAAGCCTTCGCTTAAGCAGCGCGTAGTCCAGTATGCCAGCGAAGCCCAACTGCCTTTCCATGTTCTGCATCAGACACCCATTGTCGTGATCGGGTTCTACGTGGTGCAATGGGAGGTAAGTGTCCTGGTGAAGTACATCGTGACCACGCTGTCCTCTCTAGTGGTCACACTGGTGCTGTACGACGTCGGCGTCAGGCGCACCAGGCTGACCCGCTCCCTGTTTGGCATGAGACCGAAGTAGAAGGCGTCAGAAGCGCCCGCATCGGAAGCAGGTCTTTATGCTAATTGACGGCAATCCAGTCTAACCAGGTCTGGAACAGATACACAACCTATGTGCAAACAAGAAGTCACCGAAAAGAGGCTGCTCTTCAGAAAGAAAAATAATCAGGAGGAAAATATCTATGAAAGACCCAGTAATCGCAGTAAGAGACTTTCGCAAAATCTACGGCGATTTCGTGGCCGTGGATGGAATCAGTTTTGAGGTGCAGCAGGGCGAAATATTTGGCCTGCTAGGCCCCAACGGCGCTGGAAAGACCAGCACGCTGGAGAGTCTGGAAGGGCTGCGCGCCCCCGACGGTGGATCACTTCAGGTCATGGGCATCAATCCGGCCCGCCAGTCGCGCAAGCTGCGAAACACGATCGGCGTGCAGTTGCAGTCCTCAGGCCTGCCGGATAGCATCCGTGTGGACGAGGCGATGAAGTTCTTCAGTGCCTACCACGGTGTAGCCCCGCGCTATGACTTGCTGGATCGTTTGGGCCTGGCGGACAAAAGACGTGCACAGTATCATCAGCTCTCCACCGGCCTGCAGCGACGCCTGGCGCTGGCCCTGGCGGTGGCCCACCACGATCCCCCCGTGCTCTTTCTGGATGAGCCTACCGCCGGCCTCGACGTTCCCTCGCGCGTCGAACTGCACAACCTGATGCGTGAGTTGCAGACGGCGGGCACCACCATCATCCTCGCCACGCACGACATGGCCGAAGCGGAGGAGATGTCAGATCGAGTGGCGATTCTGCTGCGCGGCAAGATCGCCGCCACCGGCACCCCACTCGAGCTAACCGCCACCGGCGCGGGCCTGACCAAGGTCTCCGTCCGCACAGGGGGCTCCAGCCTGTCCGATCCTGGCGTCACCTTCCCGGCTGTGAGCCAACGAGTATTCAAAGACGAGTACGCCATCTACTTCAGAACCGATATCGGCCCTACAGTTTCGGCCATCATCGCCCACGTCGAGGCCCAGGAGGACACGCTGATCGATTTGCGTGTAGAACGCCCCTCTCTGGAAGATCGTTTTCTGGAAATCACCCGTACCGAAGGTACGAACACAGGAGGTGCCCGATGAGCGCGTTTGTCAATCACTTCTCGTTCGAGTTCCGCACCGGCATCCGCAACAAGACTTTACTCTTGATGAACTACCTGTTCCCCCTGGGCTTCTACGCCATGATGGGGCTGGTTATGGCCGAGATCAATCCCGATTTTGTTGAGACAATGATCCCGGCCATGGTGGTCTTTGCGATCCTGGCGGCCACAATGCTAGGCTTGCCCGACCCATTAGTGACGGCCCGCGAAGCCGGCATCTTTCGCAGCTATAAGATCAATGGTGTGCCGGCCATCTCAATCCTGGTCATCCCGGCACTGACCACCATCTTGCACATGGTGGTAGTAACAGTCATTATCACCGCCACCGCGCCCCTGCTCTTCGACGCACCCCTGCCCGTCAATTGGCCCGGCTTCGTCGTGACATTCCTCGCCATGGCCTTTGCCTGTGCCGGGCTTGGCCTGTTGATCGGCGTGATTTCGCCCAGTTCACGGATGACAGTGCTGTGGTCGCAACTGATCTTCTTACCCTCGATGTTGTTGGGTGGAATGATGTTCCCCTACAGTATGTTGCCCGAGGCAATGGGTAAAGTCTCTCAGCTCTTGCCAGCCACCCAAGCCATGAACGCCTTTCGAGGATTGGCCCAGGGTCTGACGGCCGATTTCGATCCGTGGGGGTCGCTCATTGTCCTGCTGGCGAGCGGGGTGCTGGCGTTTGGGCTGGCGATCTATCTCTTCAACTGGGACAGGCGCAACACCACGCAACGCGGGCATCCCCTGCTGGCATTGCTGGCCTTGCTGCCCTACGCCGTCGGGATGATCTTGTTGTAGTGACCACGGGTGGCCGTGGTTGGGAAGGCTCAATCGCAGACGTGCTTGGCGAGTGAGCAATTCTCGTTTTAAGGTCGCACCGCCGTAAAACAGACGGTGCTGGCCGTTTTTTGATGCGCTTGAGCAAAATTCCCAAAGCGGGAATTGCTGTTGGCGAGTGAGCTTATGGCTATGTACCGTACAATAAGCACAGAATAGACATAGACAAGGAGAACACAAAATGGGGAACCCTAAGAAAATCGTTGATCTGGCCTTGAAGGGAATCGCCCTGGCGATGTCCATTGCCAGCATCATATTGGGCATTCTGGGTGAGGCCACTCTTGACGCCCACGTGACCTTGCTCGGGATTGGGCTTCTGGCGCTTGCCCTTGCTGGCCTTCAGAAAGTAGAAATAGACTAATCAGGTGCTTAAGCAAAGTCTGCGGTGGCTTTGTCGCCGTGGACGGCATCAGCTTTGAAGCACGCCGAGGCAGGACATGCGGCCCACTGGGCCGCCCAAGATGCGCTGCCTGCGATGCGCCTATCGCGGCGCGTCTAATCGGCGCTCAAGTCATCCGTGTGACTCCAGGTGCAAGGTTGGCTTGAGCATTCTGGCGCGGCGCATGAGCGCGGCGGCGCCAGGCAACTGCGGCGGCGCAGGGCCAGCCTGGTCTCAAGCTGACAAGCGGTCAGGCAGAGGAAAGCCCGATGAGGCGGAGTTTGAAGGAGGTGCTTATGCTGATTGACGTCAACTAGATCAGACCCAAATTCGCTAACACTTAGTCTTGGACAGCAAAGGAGTAAGGAAAATGAAACGCACAATAACAATTGTTCTCGTAGTCCTGGTCGCGCTGTTAGCTGGTTGCACGCAGGGCTCCATCACCGGATCGGGCAACGTGGTGACCCGCGAGGAGGCCTTCACTGGGTTCGACAAGCTTGACGTCAGCCATGGCTTCAAGGTTGACGTCCGCCAGGCCGAAGACTTCAGCGTGGTCATCCGCGTTGACGACAAGGTGGAGAAATACCTCGACGTGGTCAAGAAAGGGAGCACGCTACAGATCAGCTTGAACTGGAACCTCATCGCTATAAGAACTACCCTGGAGGCTGAGATCACCATGCCCGAGCTGGCTGGCCTGGAGCTGAGCGGCGGCACCCACTGCACCGTCACCGGATTCGAGTCCACAAAGGCCCTTGATCTCGACATGTCCGGCGGCAGCGACGCGACCTTGACTGGCTCCGCGGGTGACGTGACCATTGACGCTTCGGGAGGTAGCGAGGCCGATCTATCTGGTTTCTCTGTGGTGGACGCCAACGTCGAGGCCAGCGGCGGCAGCCAAGTGACCGTGAACGCCAGCGGGAGGCTGGATGCAGACGCCAGCGGAGGCTCAAAAGTCTATTATCTCGGCAGCCCCACGTTGGGCACGATCGAAGAGTCCGGCGGTTCAAGCGTGCGCCGCAAGTAGCAGCGCGGAACCGGGCTCTCTGGAAGCCATCGTCCCTGGGCCTGCCGGTGCTGGCGACCAACAGCAGCACCGGCAGGCCGGGGATATGGGGGCAGTGGGCTGGCGCTGCCCGCCGGGTGCGGCGTCGCAGGGCCAGCCATGTCTCAAGTTGACAAGCGGTCGGTCAGGCGGAGGATGCCCCGATGAGGCGGAGTCTGAAGGAGGTGTTTATGCCAATTAACGTCAACTAGATCAAACCTGAATTCGCTAACCACCAATCTTGAACAGAAAAGGAGGTAGAATCATGCTTACCGAACGTATCATTGGTGCGTTCACGTTCCGCAGCGGAGTTTACGAGGAGGTCGAGAGGGACACCACGTTCACTACCACAGCCTGGCTCTTGGTGATAGTGATCGCCTTCCTCAACCAGCTCGGGTCAAATGCGTCCGACAACCTGGGCAATTGGCTGATCGGGACCGTGGCGGGCACGATCGTTGCGGTCATCGCTTTCGCCGTGGGTGCCTTCGTCATCAACTGGGTAGGGCGCACGGTCTTCAACGCCGATGTCACCTTCGACGAACTGGTTCGGACCCTGGGCCTGGCCCACGTCTGGCACATCGTGGGAGTCATTGGAGTGCTGACTGCCTTCTCCGACACCTTAGCGTGCCTGTTGGCCCCAGCCGCGTTTATCGCCGGGATTATGGGATTGATCTCTTGGTTCGTAGCGACGAAGGAGGCCCTGGACCTGGAGTGGGTGCAGACCATCGTCACCGTTATCCTGGGCGGGACCGCCTGGTTTGTGATCACGGCCGCTGCCGCAATGGTGCTGGGCCTGATGGGCCTGACTGTTGCCGTATTGGGAGGGCTCATCTAGCCGGGCTGCTGAGATGCCGACATGAAGCTGGAATGGCTCCTGCCTTAATCGGCCAAGCCATACGTGTTGCGTGCTGCCTTTCGCACAGCACGCAAGACACTCTACAACTATCTGGTTGAACCAGGTGGATGATCTAACCAAAACTTGAAAGGAGATACATCATGAACACGAGAATTTCAAAAAGCGTTGCTTTTCTGGCGATTGTGGTGATGCTCTTGGCCAGTGGCTGCGCTAGAGGCATCAGGGTGGGCAAACTGCAGACCAAGTCTCAATCCGTGGAGCTGGGAGGCGCTGAGTCGGTCCACGTCGAAATCAACATGGCGGCCGGCGAGCTGGATGTGGCTGGCGGTGCGGATAAGTTGCTGGAGGCCGACTTCACCTACAACGTCGCCGAGTTGGAACCAGAGGTGAAGTATAGCGGTGGCACGCTCATTGTGCAACATCCCGACGTGAAGACAAGAGTTACCTCCCTTTGGGATCTCGACGACTACCGTTGTGAGTGGGATCTGAGTCTCAACGACGATGTGCCCATGGATCTGAGCATCACCTTGGGCGCTGGCAAGATCGATCTGCAACTGGCTGGCCTGTCCTTGACCGGGCTCGACATCAATGTGGGCGCGGCGGAGGCCACGATTGACCTGACCGGCGACTGGGCGCGCGACCTGGATGTCACCGTCAAGGCCGGTGTCGGGCGCGCCACCCTGCGGCTGCCCAGGAGGGTTGGCGTGCGCGTCACAGTCGAAACTGGCATCGGCGATGTTGACGCCCCTGGCCTCAAGAGGGACGGCGATGTCTACACCAACAACGCTTATGGCGAGTCAGCAGTGACGTTGCGCATCGACATCAAGGCTGGCGTCGGCAAGATCAATCTGGAACTGGGTGAGTAGTTGGTAGCCTCCGGCCCTCTCCCCGGTCGCATCCATACAGATCGGGGAGAGGGTATCAAGTACTGGCTTCCCATTCCGGCTCTTTAGGATTTCGCAGGGTCAAGCTGAGAGATTCGCCACGAATTGCACGAATTAACACGAAAAAATAAAAATTGGTGAAAATTCGTGTCATTCGTGGCAAAGAATTGACCACTTGGCAAAGCAACCATGCAAACTACCAGAGAGCCCTCATTCCTACCCCAGGAAATCCGCCGAAAAGCCAAGCTGTTTTCGACAGGCCCTAAACGCAGTGGGCGGCTGCTTTTCCAGGCCGCTCATGAGCAGACACAAATCTATGAAGGGAGAAAAAGGATGAGCGAGGAAAAAGTTCGGACAGAGGAACACAAAGTTAGCGGCGACAACCTGGTCGCCAAAATCAAAGAGTTGGTGCGTGAGGGCAACATTCGCCGCATCATCATCAAGAACGAGGAAGGCAAAACCCTGATCGAGATTCCACTCACGCTGGGGGTGATCGGCGCTGTGCTCTTGCCGGTGTTGGCAGCAATTGGCGCGATTGCGGCCCTGGTAACGGATTGTACCATCGTCGTCGAGAAGGTAGATGAGTAATACCCAGGCCCGCTAACAACAGAAGCCCACGCCTGAGAGGAGGAACGTATATGAACAGATGAAAACCAGCTTGAGCAGTTCATCCGTGTGTCAAAACCAGTACGACAAGTAGAAAAGGAGAACTGAACATGTTGGACCTGATTGTTCTGCTCATCCTCGGTGCGATCGTTGGGTGGATCGCCAGCATTCTCGTAGGGCGAAACAAGGAGATGGGCGGTTGTGCCAATGTCGTTGCCGGTATCCTGGGCTGTGTCATTGGTGGCTTCATCGTGCGCTACTTCTTCCCAGACGCACCTGCAGTGGCGGGGATAAACCTGTACAGCGTCGTCGTGGGCGTTATCGGCGCAGTGCTGTTGCTCCTCGTCACTGGCTGGTTCAGGCCCTCCAGCTAAGCCGTGCCAGGGCACCTGAAGCGGGGACGTAGTGGAATTGCGCCCCGGCGCCGCTGGACTGTTGTGCAGTGGTGACTTTCTACCCTTGCGTCTTCGTGAAAGGAGAGGGAATCTATGAGTGAGAACGTTCCAAAGCGCTCTGCGGACAGGGTGACAATCACGGCCATCATCGTCGCCGGGGTCATTATCCTCACGTGTATTGTGAGTTGCGCGGTGATCACTACGGCGTTTTTCCTCAATCCGCCGTGGTGATAGGCTGCACAGCGAGGTCAAAGGAAGCGCCTGGCCGAATAGATTGTTCGAGAGCTGTGGCGCACCTTGCCCACGGAAGCGGGAAGACTTGGGTCGAAGCCCCATTCTTCGTCAGTTCCACGGGAGCGCCCGAAAAGCCACCTCTGTCAACCACGCGGGTGGCTTTTTGGTCTTGTCAAACGAGACGAAAGCTGGTACACTATGCTTTGCCAAGCATCACTCTCACGCGACAGCCGTCATCTGGAGACAAGCTGAATGGCCGTATCCTACGCTGATGCCAAAATCGAGGTCGAAGGGTTGGTGGAAGGTTTGGACCACGAATGACACGAAAGGAGGCGAAAGGCGCGAAAGGGTTTCGTGCTTTTCGCGGTTTTTCGCTTGCTTAGCGAAAAACCGTGATCCAAAGCACCGACGCGCAGATTGGAGGAGATTGGCGTAGTGGAGGGGCAGAATCACTGAGGACACTGATCACACTGAAAGGGCTTCAGTAATCTCAGGGGTTTCAGTGGGGTCAGTGGTTCAGAGAACTGATGAACCCGGGCGAGACGCCGCACGTCTCCCGTGCAAGAATCAGAAAGAGGAGGAAAGGAAGAGGCGCCGGCCCATAGTCCCAGGCCGGAGATAGAATCTAAATTTGGAGGTGAACTATGAATAGAGCAATGAACGATTCCACGAGTCGTAATCCCCACCAGCGCGTGGTGATTACCGGTATGGGCGCCATCACCCCGGTCGGTCACACGGTGGCTGAGACGTGGGAGTCGCTCAAGGCGGGCCGCTCTGGGGTAGCGCGCATCACATCGTTCGACGCCACCCCCTGGGCTTGTCAAATCGCCGGGGAGTTGAAGGGATTCGACCCCCTCCAGTTCATCCCCCGCAAGAAGACCCGCCACATGGCTCTTGCCAGCCAGATCGCGGTCATTGCCACCGGCCAGGCGCTGGAAGACGCCGGCCTCGATCTGGAGCAAGAAGACCGGGACCGGATCGGCGTGTTGATCGGAACGGCGGGCGGGAGCAGTGTGGAGGAGACGGAACGGATAGTTATGCGACTGATGGAGAAAGGATCGGGGCGACTGTCTCCTTTCCAGGTCGTGCGGCTGTGGCCCAACATGGCCTCGTACTTCGTCGCCGAGAAGTATCAGGTGCGCGGGCATAACGGTACCGTCTGCACGGCCTGCGCCGCGGCCACGCAGGCCATTGGCGAAGCGGCTGAGGTTGTTCGGCGGGGTGCGGCCGAGGTGATGATCACTGGTGGGACGGAGAGCATGCTGTCCCAGACCATGTTGGCCGGTTTCGTCGCCATGCGCGCTCTGGCCACCAATTACAACGATGAGCCGGAGCGGGCGATGCGTCCCTTCGAAGCTAACCGCGAGGGGTTTGTCGGGGCTCAGGGCTGCGCGATGCTCATTCTGGAGAGCCTGGCCCACGCTCAGGCCCGGGGCGCCCGCATCTATGCCGAGGCATTGGGCTTTGGCACTTCGAACGACGCCTTCCACATGATCGCGCCCGACCCCGAAGGGAGCGGTGCAGCTCTGGCGATACGCCGCGCCCTGGCCAACGCCGGCGTGGAACCGGAAGCCGTCGGCTACATCAACGCCCACGCTGCCAGCACCCCCCTGGGGGACCTGGCTGAGACCAAAGCCATCAAGACAGTTTTTGGGAAACGTGCCTATGACATCCCCGTCAGCTCGACCAAATCCATGATCGGGCACATGATGGGCGCCACCGGCGCGGTGGAAGCCGTCGCCTGCGTCATGACTCTGAACGAGGGCATCATCCATCCGACCATCAACTACGAGACGCCCGACCCTGAGTGTGACCTGGACTGCGTGCCCAACGAGGCGCGTCAGGCCGAGGTCAAGGTGGCCGCGTCCAACAGCTTTGGCCTGGGTGGACAAAACGCTGTGCTGGTGCTTCGCGCCGCCTCCTAATCTGGGAGCGGGAGCCTGGTTTGTCAAGGTTTCCCCACATCAATTGTCAAACTTTCCTGACAGACAAACGTTGCAGTATGTGGTAAAATAGTCGAGGACAGCCAGGCAGGCTGAGAAAGGAGGTGCGCCCAGTCTGTACTATGCTGAAATGTGTGATATAATGCCACTACATCTTTGAAAGGAGGAAGTCATGTCTGAGGAATCACGCAACGAGAAGGACGAAAAAGGAAGAGGGGAGAGTTGGGACGAGAAGTGGCGCAGTGACCCGCTCAACGCCGCCTGGTGGGCCCTTGTCCTCATCTGGGCCGGGCTGGTGCTGATCGCGGATAACATGGGGATTCTGGTCAACCTGGGAATCCGCGGGGAGGCCTGGGCTATCGGCTTTCTCGGGGCCGGGATTCTCGCGCTCCTGCTCGTGGTCATTCGCCTGCTCGTGCCAGCCTACCGGCGTCCGGTGACAGGCAGCATCATTTTCGGGTTCATCCTGCTGGGCATCGGGCTGGGGGAACTGACGAGATGGGACGTGGTCGGGGCACTGATCCTGATCGCCATCGGCGTGAGCATTTTCCTGAGCCGCCTTGTCAGGGGCGCCTGACCGGTACGCACCACAACGGAGCCTTGCGAAGGCTCTAAACCTTCGGAAGGCTCATCACATTGCCAGCCAACAAGCGAAAGGTACTAACTTATGCACGTTCTCCTGCTTGAACCCCCAAAGGTCCCCTGGGAGATGATGGGGGATGTGGTAGCGCCACCGTTGGGGTTGGCCCAACTGGCCGGCTGCCTGGAAGCTGCCGACATCCCGGTCGAGATACTGGACGCCAACGCGCTGGAGATCGGTTGGGACGCGCTGGAGGCGGCCATCGCCCGCACCAACCCTGACCTGATCGGCATCACGGTCTACACGCCCTACGTCCCCGAAGTAAGCCGCGCCGTCCGCGTCGCCCGCCAGGCGGCCCCTCAGGCAGTCATCGCCCTGGGGGGCCCCCACGTGACCTTTACGGTAGAGGAGACTCTGCAAACAATGCCCCAGGTGGACGTGGTGGTGCGGGGTGAAGGGGATCAGATTCTGGTAGACCTGGTGCGGGCACTGGACGCCGTCCTGAGCCTGTCGAAGGATGCCGGCGATGGGCTGGAGGGCGTGCCGGGTATCGGTTTCCGTCGAGATGGCCAAGTCGTGGAAACCGCCTTTCCGCCCCCTGTGGACGTCACCGCGCTACCCATGCCCGCCTTTCACCTGCTGCCGATGGGCCGCTACTACTGGCGGGAACTGGGCGGCCCTTTTGCCACCGTCCTGACCAGCCGGGGCTGTCCCTTCAAGTGCACCTTTTGCTCCGAGTGGCCCTTCTGGCGCGGCGGCTGGCGTCCCTACGACCCGGAGATGGTCGTCGAGCAACTCGACGTGCTGGTGAACCGGTACGGGCGATATAATATCTGGTTTGGCGACGACTGTTTCAACGTGGATCGCGATCACGTGGCGGCTATTTGCGAGGGGATCCTGAGGCGGGGGATTGACGTCAACTGGTACTACCAGGGGCGGGCCGACCTGCTGGTCAAGTACAAAGACCTGTTGCCCCTGACGCGGCGGGCCGGCAACCGCATGGTGCAGATCGGTATCGAGGCCTCCAGCGACGAGCAGCGGGACGAGTTGAACAAGCAACTACGCACCGAGACGGTCAAAGAGGCGGTGCGATTGCTGCGCCAACATGACATCGTCTGCCAGGGAATGATGATCGTCGGCATGCCCAGCGACAGTCCGCGCACCTTCGAGGACAAGGTGAGCTTTATCAAGCGGCTCGACGTGGACTTCCCCGTCTTTACGATGTACACTCCCTTCCCCGGCACTCCGGCCTTTGACGAGGCGGTGGCCGAAGGGTGGATCGAACTCCCCGCCGACTATGCCCGCTACGACATGACCCACGCCCTGATGCCCACCCGGCACATGACCCGCCGACAGGTCTGGAACTATACCGGCTGGGTCTTTACCAGCGTGTATTTCCATCCGATCAAGCTGGTGCGGGGCGTTTTCTCGCGCAACGACTGGAGGCGGCGAATGTGGCGGAGGATGTTGGCCTACATCGGCAAACAGATGATCCGGGGTCTGGTGCCAAGGTCGGGGTGATCAGGCGCGCCCAAAGTCCAGGGTCATGATGCCGTCCAGCCAATAGCGCAGCTTGGTCAGACGGCCCTGGCGACCGATGCAGCGAAAGTAGGGCGGGTCGAAGGCGCGCACCAGGTCGCCGATGCGGTAGCGGGGCAACACCGGCGTCGAAACGATCAGGCTGCCGTACTCGCCGGGCCGCATCTCGTGGAGCATCTTGACCTCGCCCCCCACTTGTACCTCAAACACGTACAAGTCAAGATTGGGCACCAGCAGGCGGCGCTCGTCTCGCTGTTGGGCAAAGGTGCCCTCGGTGGCGATGTACATCTCGATCACGTCGACCGGGCCGTAGAGAGCGCGCAGGGCCGGCTTGTATTTGGTGTGGATGCCGGGGACGCTGGCCGCGGCGATGACGCTCATGTGCCATAACTTCTTGGGCAGCACCTTGTGGCGGCGATGGAGGAAATGCCCAAACTCGATGATGGAGGGGCAGACCCCAGCACACATGGTGATGGGCGCGTCTTTGGTCCGCTGGTAAATCATCTCGAAGCGGCGCTCCCAGGCGCCGGGGGTGGTGCCTCCACCCAGGTCGTCAATTTCCTCCTGAGGCGGCAGGATCTCGACGGGGGTGGCCTCTGCTGCGTGCCGCACGTAGATGCCGGAGCTGAAGCCGTAAGAGGTCTCCTGCCCGGCCACGTCCATTGTCCCTACGACGGAGGGATAATTGAGGTTGAGGCTGTAGCCGCCGATGGCATCGAGTTGGTCAGTCCGCAGGAGGTAATTGAGGAGACCGCGAGCGGCGGCCACGCGGATGCCCAGGTCGGTATCGGTGATGGGGATGCGCTTGGGAGTGCCCCGCGTGGTGCCCCTGGTCATGGCCCAGGCCACGGGCGGCTCTGGCAGCAACGCTTCGACCTCGCCGGCGATGACGCGGTCAACCCAGGGCTTGATCTCGTCGTAGGTGACGGCAGGAAAGGCGCGCCGGTAGGCCTCGAAAAAGCGGGGCGGGTCATCGGCCAAAGGCAGTAAATCGGCCGCACCACACTCCTGACCGTAGACCGTCCGGGCGTACCCCTCGACCAGCCACTCCAACGTCTGCGCCTGGGTTCGGGCCGGATCTTTCAGCCCCTTATGCCATAGTTCGACGAAAACCTGGATAAAATCGCGAAACTCTTCCATAAATTATAACCCAGGTGCAACGCACTTCGAAAGTGCGTTGCACCTTACAGCCGGCCCAGATTGAACGTCATAAACTCATCCCAGGCATAACGCAGGGGAGTCCACCACCGGTCGCGGCCGATGCAACGAAAATAGGGCGGCCGGAAGACGCGAATCACGTCACCGATTTTGTAGCGGGGCAGGATGGGCGTCGAGACGACCAGGCTCCCCATCTCGCCCAAGCTCCATCTTGTTGGAGCCCGCATCTCGTGCAGCATCTTGACTCCCGACCTCGTCTTCACCTCGAAGAAGAAAAGGTCGTAGTTGGGCACCCAGGCGCGGCGCTCGTCCCGCTGCTGGCCGAACATGCCCTCTGTGGCGCCGTAGATCTCGCGGATGACGACGGGGCCGTAGAGAGCCCGGAGCGTCGACTGATAGCGGGTGTTGATGCCCGGCACACTGCCCAGGGTCACAATCTGGGTTCGCCACAGGTCCCTGGGATAGACGCCGTGCGCCCGGCGCAGGTAACGCGCAAAGCTGACAGCGGTCGGGGCCACGCCACCCACCAGGGTGACGTTCTCATCCTTGCACTTCTCGTAAGCCAGCTCGAAGCGCGCTTCCCAATCGCGGGTAGTCTTGCCCCCGCCCAGGGCGTCAATTTCGTCTTGCGTTGGCGCCGAACGGATGGGGGTGCGGGCCGATACATATTTGGTGTAGATGCCAGAGCTATAGCCGTATTCCACCTCCCGATCATCCACCTGCACCGTCCCCACCACCGAGGGGAAATTCAAATTCAGGTTGACGCCCTTAAACACATCGTATCGGCCACTGCTGACCACGTAATTCATCATCGCCCGCCCGGCGCTGATGCGCATGCGCAGGTCGGTGGGCGTCATGGGGATGAACTTGGACTCGCCCTTGGTCGTGCCCCGGGTGATGGCCCAGCCAACCGGCTCTTCGTTGAGGAGCAGGCTCACCTCGCCGGTCATCACCCGCTGGATGAGGGGCTGGTAATCCTCGTAGGTGGCGACCGGGAAGGCGCGACGGTAGTCCTCAATGGTCTCGATTTGGGCCGCACCTTGCTGCGCCCCGTAATCGGTCTGAGCGTAGCCTTCCAGGAGACGATGTAGCACCTCCTGTTGAGCCTTTGCCGGATCGCCCACGGCGTCGTGCCAGGGTTGCAAAAGGGCATTGAGCATTGCCTTAGGATCGCTATCAGCCATTGACCTGCCTCCTGAAATGAGTCGTTACCGCATCTTACCACATTGATCCGATAAGGGCAACCAGGGTTGCAACTTTGCCCGCTTGTTTGCGTATAGATTATGTAGGTGCTTGCCCAGCACTGAACTGCTTTCAAAGTGTGAGCGTCCAGGTGCCAGGCACTTGCACCAAGGATTTCCAACACAAAAGCGCTTTCCAAATTGTCCTGGGCGTTGGGTCAGACGGCTTTTTCAGAAGTGCCTGGCACCTTAGCAAAACCATAATAATTAGGAGGTGTGTTATGTCAAACGTTCGAGAACCATTTGAAGAAGAGCAGCAAGTAGCGAGCGGAACGGGTCCAGAGGGCGATGAGCCGGCTGCGCCGGTCGCGCCGCCCCCCATCATCCCAGACCAGGCGCCGAGATCGCCACGTGATGCTGGCAGGCCACGACGCCGCCCGCCCTCTCTCTTCTGGCCGCTAGTGCTCATTGGCGCCGGCGTCATGCTGCTGCTGTCGAACCTGGGCTACCTGCCCTGGCAATCCTGGGGTGTCCTCTGGCGACTATGGCCGCTGCTGATAGTCTCCCTCGGCATTGACCTGTTGATCGGCCGGCGCTCGGTGATCGGGGCCATCATCAGCGGAGTGCTGATCCTCGCGCTAGTCGGCGTGATATTGATGATCGCCCTCTTCGCGCAGAACATCCCTGGAGTATCCGACTGGATCCAGCAGCCCGAATTTCACACCGGGCACGTCGAATATTCCCTGACAGGTGTGGAGCGGGCCACGGTCTACATTGACTGGACCAGCGTGCCCGGCTACCTGAGCGCGCTGGAGGATTCGCCCAACCTCGTCGAGGGTGACGTTGACTACCTCGGTGACCTAACCTTCGACGTGAACGTGCGCGGCGACCGAGCCAACGTGAAGCTGGATAGCCGCTCGATCGGAATCTGGTTCTGGCGATTTGACCTCGGCGATCGGGCGGAGGAACGCTGGGACGTGGGGCTCAGCCCCAATGTTCCCCTCGACCTCACCCTCGACGCCGGTTCCGGTCCCTGCGACTTCGACCTGGCCAGTTTGCAGGTCAGCGGCCTGGTACTCGACGCTGGCTCTGGGCCTATTGACCTGGTTCTGCCGTCCGGCAGCACCTTCGAGGCCGAAATTGAGGGCGGCTCTGGGCCTCTCACCATCGTCCTGCCCAGAAGTGTGGGCGCGCGGGTGGTGCTCGATTCGGGCAGCGGCCCCTTCAGCCCCGACTCGCGATTCGAGTTGGTGCGGGGCAAGCGCAGCGGTGATAGCACGTGGGAGACGGACAACTATCGCACCGCTGAGCACACTATCACGTTGGAAATAGACCAGGGATCGGGCCCCATCAGCATCCGCTGAAAGATAACAAGGAGGTTTCAACATGAAACGGTTCGATGTACGTAGTGTTGGAGCGATCCTGCTGATCGTCGTCGGGATCTTGCTACTGCTCCAGAATCTCGGTATTCTTGGGGGCGTCGTGGCCCTGATCTGGTCGCTCATCTTTGGCGCAGGTGGCGCGGTCTTCCTGTACGTGTTCCTGACCAATCGGACCCAATGGTGGGCCATCATCCCAGGGTTCGCCCTGCTCGGCCTGGCAGCGTTGATCGCACTGGATGAGTTTTTTCCACGGGTTGGTGACACCCTGGGCGGCATGATCGTCTTGGGCGGGATTGGGCTAGCCTTCTGGGTGATCTACTTCCAGAAACGTGAGTATTGGTGGGCCATCATCCCTGGCGGCGTGCTGGTTACCCTGGCCTTGATCGTCGGCCTTGAGTCCGTCTTCGAAGGCGATGAGATGGCCGGAATCCTGTTCCTGGGTCTGGGACTTACTTTCGGCGTTCTCTACTTTTTGCCAACCCCTCAAGGGCGGATGAAGTGGGCCATCTTTCCTGCAGCTATACTTCTGGTGATGGGTCTGCTGTTCACAGTAGCTGCTATCGGGGCTTTCCAATACCTCGGGGCATTGGCCCTGATCCTGGTCGGGCTTTACTTCCTCTTTCGCGTGTTCAGATCCCGATAGGGATTATAAATAACTCAGCCACCCTCCCGCAGGTTGCGGACAGCGATGCTTTTGCCCCTGGAGACACGGACTCGAAGCAGTGATTCTCGGCCGGATGCAGCTCAAACCTGCGGGAGGGTGAATAATCACATAAGGGAGAGTGATATGGACGAGCAAAAGCGAAGAAGGGCCCGCCCTGAGCAAGGTCGAAGGGTTAACCTGGTTGGCCCTGTGATTCTGATCGGGTTGGGGGTTATCTTTCTGCTGAACACCCTGGGACTCTTGGCCTGGAGTGTCTGGGAAGTGATCTTCCGCCTCTGGCCGGTCTTGCTCATCGCCGTGGGCCTGGAAATCATACTCGGCCGCCGCTCGGCCTGGGGTTCCCTGCTGTCCCTGGTGCTGACAGTGGTCATCTTCGCGGGCGTGCTGTGGATGCTCGGGCCAGACATAGGAACCGGCCAGGTAGTGGCCGGTGAAGAGATCAGACAGGCTCTGGGCGCAGCGACCCAGGCCGAGGTCGTCATCGAGCCCAGTATCGGATCGCTGCACATCGAAGCGCTCCCCGAATCAGCTAGCCTGCTCGAAGGCGTGATCCGTGTGGGCAGGGGACAAAGGGTGAGGCGCGACTTCGCAGTCGTGGGCAAGACGGCGACCTTGACCCTGCGAAGTGAGGGCGCGACGTTTGGCCCGTTCATCGGGTGGGGTGATCAGCGGGGCTGGGACCTGGCACTCGCTCCTGAAGTGCCCCTGGAGTTAGAGGTCGGCCTCGGCGTGGGACTGGCCGACATTGACTTGACAAGCTTGACGGTGAGCGACCTGAAGGTGGGCATGGGGGTCGGCCAGACTACGGTCATCCTGCCTCATCAGGGCCGTTTCCAGGCCAAGATTGAGGGTGCCATCGGCGAGACAGTCGTCGTCATCCCGGCTGGTATGGCGGCGCGCATCCGCGTAGACACTGGGCTTGCCATGAGCGACCTGCCGGACGGCTATCAGCAACGGGACGACGTCTACACCTCGCCCGGCTACGCGAGCGCGGATGACCGCGTTGATCTGGAGGTGAGCCAGGCCATCGGCAAAGTTACGATTCGCCAGTCCGGAACATGGTAAAAGGGGTAATGGGAACGTTTCTGGAGATCCTCTTTGCCGATTGAGCTGGGCCCAGTGCATTCCTGACGACTTCTTAGCGAAACCTGGTCACCTGGTCAGGAAGAAGACTAGCCACCTGTCCAGTCCCAAGACTCCCCGGTTGACCATTGCGCCGGGGAGTTTTCTTGTGTGTATGCGTTCAAGTGAGCTAGCAACGTTGCGGAGATGGACAAAATGTAGTAAAATTATGACATCGGCTCGACTGAGCACCTCGGCTCTGGAGTCGTGTTTTTGGTGCGTGATTTGCGAAGGGGCGAAAGAGGGAAAGCCACCTGCGTCAACCGCACAGGTGGCTTTTTACTATTGCCAAACTGGTCGAAATCTGATATACTATACCTAGCCAAAATAAAAAGGGATCGCTCTTGTTAGGAACGCCACAACTAAACAAATCCTGCGACCTAAGAAAAGTACTCAGGAGGCGTTCAAGATGCCAGATTTCTTACTTGTTTACTTCGTCTATTTGTTGCTGGCTGTGCCGATAGTATTATTGGCATTCTTCACAGCAAAGACGCTACCAATAAAGCAGAAGATCTTCGCTGGCTTCTTAATATACGGCTTTATTGTAGGTTGTGTATCTAGTTACTGGTGGACTAAGTCGGACATGCCATTTCTTGCTAATGTGCCTGCTGAGGAACTCGGCCACAGACTTTACTCTTCCCTGGCAAGGTTCATTGAAAAACATTTTGAACCTGCTTATTACGAAGAGATACCAATCGTTAGGGTACCTTTGGGGCCTCCTGATATGCCTACCAAACCTAACGCAACCTATGAACCTACAGTCGAAGTACAAGAGGTGCCGATATACGATATCCCATGGATTGTTGATTTGCCCGGCATATTCATACCAGTTTCCACGGTGTTCTGGGGCCTTATCGGCTTATTGATTCAGCCGCTCTTGTCAGCTTCTCTGCAACGTGTCGAGTGATATACTTCATCAATCCTATATTTGCAGCTTCTAGAGAATATACCCAATTGTCGGGAGTACTGAGCGAGGTAGTTAAGTTTCTGCAATGTTCCTAATAAGAGCGACAGGGATTACAGAGCTACGGCTGTGGTAATCCCAACACCTACTCCTGAATGGCCCTTCGACGGGCTCAGGACAGTGCCCAGGAGACAGGCCTGGGGATGTAATGTAATGGTACGAAGCCGCTTCCTGGGCAAGACTGTCCAGAAGGCGCCAGGCCGCATACCTGAAGAAATGCAAACCCCGGCGGTCACGATCCTCGCCGGGGCTTGTGCGTTATTGCGGTTCTCTTAGGCTTAGAGCCTCACTACGTCGGCGGCCTGAGGGCCTTTGGGGCTGCTCTCGATATTGAACTCCACTCTGTCGCCTTCGTCCAGGTTGCGAAAACCTTCGCCCCGGATGGCTGAGAAGTGGACGAACACATCTTCGCCACCTTCGCGCTCAATGAAGCCGTAGCCTTTGCCACCGTTGAACCACTTAACCGTACCTTGGGTTCTTTCAGACATTAGCTGGTATACCTCCTTCCCTGTGAGATGTTGTAGGGCGGAGCAGTTTGTTCTTCGTCGTGCTTACCAGCTCGCGCCGATTGGGCCACGGCTGTACAAAGAAAACGCCCGAGGCAATAAGAAGCTCGGGCTGTTCATCATTTGAACTTCAAACAAGAGCTTACTGCGTCCTACGTTCGCTATTGTACCATACTTTCCCGTTTCTGTCAAATCGCCTCAAGGCTTTTTTTGTGGCATCATCTTCCTTGAAACTTGCGCGCATCCAAGTACTACACAGGGGCACCACCCCAGGTTGAGCACCAAGCGACATAGAGCCTCCGCTCAAGATAAAAGCCACTTGCATCAACCGCCCAAGTGGCTTCTTGTATTGCCGAAGGAGGCGAAATGTGGTATATAGTATGCTTGGCAGCATAATCAAGCACGAGATTGACCAGGAGGTAAAGATGAGTGAAGCGAATGTGCTCACAATTGAATATTCCCCCGAAGTGCTTTGGGCTATGCAACAAGCTCCCGATGAATTTGAAGCCCAGGCTCGCTTATTGCTGGCCGTAAAGCTGTACGAGATCGGCAGGCTCAGCACGGGGTTGGCCGCCCGACTGGCAGGTGTGCCCAGGGGTACCTTTATGTTCCTGCTGGGCCAATATGGCCTTTCCCCCTTTGGCGAGGCTGCCGACGAACTGAAAGGAGACTTGGACAATGCGCGTCGGGCCAGTCATCGTCAATAATACCCCTCTAGTGGCCTTGTGGGTCTTGGGCCGTCTGGACCTATTGCCAGAACTCTATGACGAGGTCTTGATTCCTCAGGGGGTCGATGAAGAATTCGTGGCCACCGAGCGCGCAGTACGCCAGGCGGCACTGGAAAACGCCCCCTGGATTAGGCCCGTTTCGCTGGCAAACCCTGAACGCGCCCGGGTTTACATTGGGCTTGATCTGGGAGAGGCAGAGGTACTGGCGTTGGCGGAAGAACGCGCAGCGCGACTGGTCATCATAGATGAACTCAGGGGGCGCCGATACGCTCAACGCCTGGAGATGCCGCTGACTGGCACACTGGGGCTGCTGTTGTTAGCCAAAGAGAGAGGGCTGGTAGCTGATTTGGCTCCTTTGCTGGTGGAATTGCGGGAGCCGGGTCTCTATCTCGGTGCGTCTCTGATTGACAGAGTTCTCCGGTTGGCGGGACAAAAGTGATCCATACCGAAATGAAACGCCCCCACTGTCCAGTGTCAAAACTCCCCGGTTGACCGTTGCGCCGGGGAGTTGTTTGTGTGTATGCGCTCAGGTGAATTAGCGCAGTTGTGTGGATGGGCAAGATGTAGTATAGTCATGGCATCTCCGCCCCGGCCGGTTTCGGCAAGACCACGCTGCTGAGCGGTCTGCCGTTACTCTCCGTTCATCGCATCGAGCCCGACCTGGAAGAGGCGCTCAGGCAAAGGAGAGAGCAAATGATCAGCACAACCGTATCACAAACAGATACAAACCGACTGTCATCAACGAAAAGATGGAGGGAAAAAACGATGAAAAAGAAACTGCTTCTTAGCGCTATGGCGCTCACTTTGCTGCTGGCCAGTTGCGCTCAGCCAGCCGCATCACCAACGCCCACTGAGGTCGTACCGGAACCAACGGCCACAGTCGAACCGACGCGGGAACCAACGGCAACAACCGAACCAACCCAAGAGCCCACGGCCGTAGAGGGCGGGGTCATCACCAAAGAGGCGATGGTTGAGAGCATCGAGATCCTGCTGCTCGAGTCGTTCCCGATTCAGGTCAACGTCCTGGCGCGCGGCAACCTGCCCGATAGCTGTACGGAGATCAGCGAGATCACCAAGGAGCGAGATGGCGATACCTTCCGGGTCACCATCACCACCTCTCGACCTGCGGATAGGATGTGCGCTGCGATGCTCGTACCGTTCGAGGAGGTGATCCCGCTCAATGTGGTGGGCTTGCCAGCGGGGGTCCATACTGTGAACGTGAACGGAGTGAGCGACACCTTTGAATTCACAGTGGACAATGTGATGAGCGAACCGGTACAGGCACGGAAAGAATATGTCTCCACATTTGAAGAAGCTTCCTGTCCTTTTGCATTGCGCCCCAGCCAGGTGGAAGGCGAAACCGTCGAGTGCGGCTATCTGATCGTGCCCGAGGACCGCACCGACCCCGACAGTCGCGATATCCGTCTCGCCGTCGCCATCTTCTGCCACCCCGACGGCGCACCTGAACCCGACCCCATCATCTACCTGGAGGGCGGCCCGGGCGGCAGCCCGCTGGAAATACGCGCGCCGAACTTCGACGCCTATTTCGGGCCGATCTTCGCCGCCAATCGGGACATCATCCTATTTGACCAGCGCGGCGTCGGCTTCTCGGAACCGGCGCTCGACTGCCCGGCGTTCACCGAACTCTACCTGGATTTGCTCGACTTTGAAGTGGATGACGAACTACTCACCGCCCAGGAGATATTGAACCGAAAAGTGGAAGCGTTCATGGCCTGCGCGGAAGACCTGAGTGCGGTCGCCGACCTGTCGGCCTACAACACCGTAGCCAACGCCGCCGATGTGAACGACCTGCGCCTCGCGCTGGGCTACGACGAAGTGAACCTGTACGGCACCTCCTACGGGACGCGCCTGGCCCTGGGTGTGATGCGCGACTTCCCGGAAGGGGTGCGCAGCATTGTGCTCGACGCACCTTACGGGCCCGAAGTGGACCTCTACCTTAGTACACCGAGCAGCTTCGACCGGGCCTTGACCGTCCTGACCGAGGAATGCGCCGCCGACGACGCCTGCAACGCCGCTTACCCCAACCTGCGTACCCTTCTATTCGACACAGTGGACCGATTATGCCAGAGCCCGGCGAGCTTTGAGGTCATCCACCCCTTGACCGGCGAAAGCTACACAAAGGTGTTGGATGGCGATGGCCTCACTGAGCTAGTGTTTCGGTCGCTCTATGACACCTCGATGAGACCGCTGCTGCCGCAGGCCATCTACGATGCCGGCGAAGCTACCTTCACCTCGTTCTTGCCGACGGCAATGCTGGATATTCTGCGGCAAGACATCAGAAGTTGGGGGATGTACTTCTCTGTGCTGTGCAACGAGGAGATTCCCTTCAGCACATGGGAAGAATTCGAAGGCGTCGTGGCCGACTACCCTGAGTTCGCCGGGTTCTTTGCGGGCTTTGAGGTCGGTGGGCTGGCTTATGCCGTGTGCCCGGGTTGGGCTGCGGGCCAGGCCGACGCCCGCGAGAATGAGGCAGTCACGAGTGACATCCCGACGCTCATCATGACGGGCCAGTACGACCCCATCGTGCCGCCGGGCTGGGGACAACAGGCCGCCGAAACGCTGACGAACAGCTACTTCTTCGAGTACCCCGGCATGGGGCACGGCGTGAGTTTCGGCGATTGTCCACGCAGCATGATGCTCACCTTCCTGGACGACCCGACCGCTGCGCCCGATGACACCTGCATCGCCGAGATAGAGGTGGCCCCGTTCGTCGTGCCGATGGAAGCCGCTGACATTGAGCTGGAGCCGTTCACCAACGAAGAGCTGGGCATCAGCGGCGTCGTGCCGGCTGGGTGGACTGAGGCAGCACCCGGCATCTTTGCCCGTGCTAGCTCTGCGGTGGACATGGCCGTGTTGCAGTTGGCTGTTGAGTCAATAATGAGCGCCGAAGAGTCGCTGGACGCTATAACCGGGGGGTACGGTTTGGAGGAACCGCCGGAAAGCACCGGTGAACGCGAGGCAAATGACCTCACCTGGTCACTCTACACATTCGAAGTTCACGGCCTCCCCAGGGATCTCGCGTTGGCGGAGGGCGAAGGGGTGACCTTCATCATAGTAATGCGGAGCGCAGCCAATGAGCGCGACGCTCTATATGAGGCGGTCTTCCTGCCGGTCGTGGATGCGCTGGTCCCGTTGGAATAGACGCCAGCAATCAACAAGGGTGAGGGTGTACATCAGATTGCGCATCCTCACCCCCGAAATACAAGCAGAACAGAATCATATCTGAAAAACCCGAAACCCAAACTCCTGAGAAAATGAGTCACAAAGCCTCGCGCCTTCTCCCCCTCGACGCGCTGCGCGGCCTGATCATCGTCTTCATGGCTCTTGACCATGCAAACCACTTCATCGCCCAGAAGCACTCTCCAGGCGAGTATTGGGGAGGAAGCTATCCTGTTTACTATGACGCGCTTGCCTTCCTTACCCGACTAGTAACCCACCCGTCTGCACCGGGCTTTTTCTTCTTGATGGGCGTCGGCATGGTCCTGTTCGCCAACTACCGCCGGAAGCGTGGCTGGAGCCAGGGAGCCATAATCAGCCATTTCTTGATTCGCGGCGGGCTGCTGATCGCTCTGCAATTGCTGATCGTCAACCGTGCCTGGGAATTGTCTCCTGCTGACTGGGGGTTGGATATTTACATCGGAGTATTATTTGCCCTAGGCGGCACGATGAGCCTGGGCAGTCTGCTGTTGTGGCTCAAGCCCAAGTATCTGCTGGCATTGACCGTGATGCTGGTTTTGGGCACTGAACTGCTGCACCCTGACCCGAGCCTGTGGGGTCAGATTGAGTATGTCAATCTGATAGACATGCTCAATCGATTGCTGATCGTCTCCGCCGGGGACCTCCACCTTTGGTCGAACTACCCGGTCCTTCCCTGGTTGGAGCTAGTGACTTTTGGCATGGTCTTTGGACATTGGCTGGTAGATGACCCCCGGAGAGCTTTCAGGCGGGGGCTTAAACTTGGCGGGGCATTTATCTTGGCCTTCCTCGTGGTTCGCTACCTGGACGGCTTTGGCAACATCCGCCCACGGGCGGGAAACACCTGGATTGATTTCCTCAACGTAGTCAAATACCCGCCCAGCATCACCTTCACCCTGTTGACAATGGGGGTAAACCTGATCATCGTGGGGCTGATCGCGCAGGCAAGTGAGAGGTTACAGCAGTTCTTCCGGCCGCTGGTCGTGTTTGGACAGGTGCCGGTGTTCTTCTACCTTATCCACCTCTTTTTATACGCCGGACTTGGCCTCTGGCTGACGCCCAAGGGCACCAGCATCCCCGTCATGTACCCTTTCTGGCTGCTGGGCTTGCTGATCATGTACCCGCTCTGCCTGTGGTATGGAGGGCTCAAACACGGCCAGCCCGCCAATGCGATCTTGCGCTTCCTCTAGCCAGAAGCTGCCGTACGCCAGTCCTCCAACTCCCCGGTTGGCCGTTGCAGGGGGAGTTTTTGGTCTGTATGCGCTCAGGCAAGTTAGCAGTGCTGCAAGAATGGATGAAACGTGGTAAGATTATGACATCGGCTCGACTGAGCACCGAGGCTCTGGAGTCGTGTTTTCGGTGCGTGATTTGCAAAGGGGTGAAAGAGAGAGCCACCTGCGTCAACCGTACAGGTGGCTTTCTGCTCTCAGCAGCACGAGCTTCGTTTGGTATGTATGCTAGAACTGGTGACGATGTCTTGGCGCAGTAGGAGTGATTGTTCCAAACTTGGATTTTCGGTTGACAAGGCCAGAGGTTCGTGCTATACTAAGCCAAGCGCCCATCGCTTGGCTTACGCACAGTCGGCCGCAACAATGTGAAAGGGGAGGGAATTCGATGAGTGAGAACGTTCCAAAGCGCTCTACTACGGCCAGAGTGAAAATCACGGCCATCATCGTCGCCGGGGTCATTATCTTCGCATGCGTTGCAGGTTGCGTGGTGATCACTACGGCGTTTTTCCTCAATCCGCCTTGGTGACAGGCTGCACAGCGAGGTCAAAGGAAGCGCCTGGCTGAATAGATTGGTCAGGAGCCGTGACGCACCTTGCCCATGAAAGTGGGAAGACTTCGGTCGAAGCTCTGTTTTTTGTCAGTTCCACACGAGCGCCCGAAAAGCCACCTGCGTTAACCGCGCAGGTGGCTTTTTGTGTTGCCAAAGGAGGCGAAATCTGGTATACTATGCTTGGTGCATTCATTTCGACCGAGCTAGCTGGCGGCGCGAACGAAGGAGTTCGCCGCCACGCCAAAGCAGCGCTGACACTCGTGAATGAACTCCAACATAATCGAACGGCGACCTACCGCCAAGCCGCTCTATGCGGTGAGGCACTAACTGCCGTTGTCAACTTGCTTGCCATAGTATCTGGACGTCGGGATCGCGACCGGTCGAGGTTGGAGGCCTAGCCCGGGCTCGTTGCTGTGCAACCTATCGTCTCCCAGCCACCACGGGCCACTTTCATCAGCCGCGCAACTGGCATTCTGTGTTGACAAACGAGCCAAATCAAGTGTGCTATGTGTCAGCCGCTGTTGCCTTCGAACAGTACCACTGGGCAGTCGACTTGAAGTGACGTCTGCGGTATGCTTCAGTAGTTGGACAGCTTGAAGAAGCAGTACTGGATGAGGTCTGGGGAGCATGTCTCGCAAGCTGGGTAGAAACGATCCCTGTCGGTGTGGGTCTGGTCTCAAGTACAAGCGTTGTCACCTGCATAGAGACAGGGCCGAACCTCTAAGACCGAGTGAGGCACTGGCCGCCATCAAGAAAGCCTTTCGCAAGCGTTACTGTCTCCATCCTCAGGCAAGTCCACAGAACTGCCATGGCAACATCGTAAGGGCTCATACGATTCAAAGAAGCGGGGGCTTAACTAGAATAGCCAAGGAAGGACACGTCTACAACTGCCTTGTTCACCGAAGACGCCTGTCCCCTGCTAGCGCAAATCTACAACCTACGCTGGTCGGTATCAATAAGGCCTCGACGTTTACTGGTTTCTGCGCACTACATGATAATGAGGTTTTTGCACCCATCGAGAATCAACCGTTTCAGAGCATTCCAGAGCACGCTTTTTTGCTTGCGTATCGGGCGATATGCTCTGAGGTCTTCTTGAAGAAAGCTAGCCTGGAACTTGCCTCGCTACGCCGAAGCTTAGACCGCGGCAGAAGCCTGCGAGAACAGGTGCTTATCCAGCAATTCGCAGAGTACCTTGATGCTGGACTGACCAAGGGCCTGAAAGAACTAGAAGAGCTCAAGACCCTTTACGACGATATTCTCCTCCGCAACGAAAATTCCGACGTTAAGTACTACATAATCAGACTCAGGGATTCTCCGGAGATCATGTGCAATGCTGTGCATCAACCGGAGTACGATTCTCAAGGTAATGTCCTTCAACAACTTGGCGACCTCGATGAGTCCGCGAGGTACATGCATTTCTCGCTTATTGCCACAGACGATGGTGGAGCTGCTGTCTTTAGCTGGACTAAACAACGTGGGTGTCCTGAGTTCATCATGTCTCTACACGCTCTCTCTGATGATGAAATGCCACACGCGGTTGTGAGATATGTTTTTGAGTTCTTTGAGAATACATACTTTTCGCCTGTTTGGTGGGACAGTCTTGCTGCTTCAACACAAAGGAAGCTAATCCAACGGCAATTGACCGAACTGCCACCGCGATTTGAATACCCTAGAGACAGGACTTGTTTGCAAGATGATGGCATACGTGCTGTAGATTGGGAGATTGTCTCTCGTGATGCCAATCTCAGCCTTTGATGTGCGCAGTGAGCCCCTCTTGATCTGAGAGGATACGTTACTTGACTGCTCGCTGCCTTGCAGGCTGTCGTCTGCTAACTGAGGAAAGCCACCTGCGTCAACCGCACAAGTGGCTTTTTGCATGTGCCAAAGGAATTGGTCACCTGTCCAACAAAAAGATTGTACGCCTGTCCAGTACAACAATCCCCCAGATGGCCGCTGCGCAAACTAGCCATTTATGCTGTAATATAGGCGGAAAGGTGAAAGGCGCGCTTCACGATGCGTACCTTCACCCCACAAGTACATTCAAAATGAAAAGGAGAGTCAACATGCTAGAGAAAACCGATCTGTTGGGTGCATTTGTGGCCCATGTAATCTACATCTCAAGCATCCTCACGTTCATATCCAGACTTCTAGGCAGGATTCAGCCGGGGCATTGGTCTGGCTACCCTCTGCTGCTCATGGTATTCCCTCTAGGCTATCTGCTGCTGAAAGCCCCGCAACTCGAACGGCCTGTGCTGTACTATATCCAGATTAGCCTGATGCTCGTTTGGATACTGGTGGAGTTTCTGCTCGACTACGCGCTGAAGATCGAGTTTCGTCAAACCCAGTGGATGGTCATCAGCTATGTCGTGTTGTACTTCGCAGGGACCGGGGGGATGCTCGGTGTTGCGGCAAACGCTGGGCGTGGATGGACGATTTCAGCGGTCATCCTGTTCTTAGTCACGGCTGTACTCGCATTTGTGCAACGCGCAGTTACTGGCATGTGATGAAGCAGTCTGTTCATAACACCCTAGCAAGAAAGTAGGAGGTGAGTAAAATGTCTACCGATTCTCAGATTGAAGTAGTGTTCTCCATCTTTACGGGAATAAATCCGTATGATCTGGTTTTCGTTCTCAGCGCGATCGTATTTAATCTACTCATTGCAGGCGTCTTTATCGCTCAAAAAAAGGAGCGCCCCAAACTGGTAAGGACATTTGGTATCCTGTGGTTGTCTTTAGCGATCCCGTTAGTCGTTGTTTTCATCCACTACTTGATCGTCGGACGAGATCTATGGATCATGATTTATTTCGGGTTCATATTTCTTTACATATTCATAGAGTTGCTGTTAGATTACATCTTAAAAATCGAATTCAGGCAAAAGAAGATCACCCACATTCCATACGTCATACTGGAATATATCGCTTTATTTGGACTGATCGGGATTTCATTTGCCATTGATCGAGCCTGGGGATTTCTCGTCTCGATCTCCTTCTGGCTACTCTTGGCCAGTTTGATCTATTTATATCGAGGTAGGAAAAAGGATGCAGAGACATGAAAGTAGATGTTAATCGATAGAATTTAGTAGAATCAGTAGTTGGGCAGCTTACGGTAAACCCGCCCAGGCGGCTGAACCCGAGGCCGATGCGCAAGTGAGTCATTTGTGGTATAAGATAGGCGGAAAGGTGAAAGGCGCGCATCACGATGGGCACGCCTACCCTTCAAAAAAAGGAAAGGAGAAGCAAATCATGTCTGAAAAACAGGAAAACCAAACCCCCAAGAAAACCAGCTACCTGGGTCTTGGCGTGGCATTTGGCATTATCTTCGGCGCTAGATTGGGCCTTGTGTTGGACAACATAGCCTTTGTTGGGGCCGGCATTGCGATCGGCATAGCCATCGGCGCCGCTCTCGACCAGCGCCACAAGCAAGACGACGTGTAGGCAATGGCAAAGGTCTACACAAAGGAGGAACTCAAATGCACACAGTAGAAGTATCACATCTCGCCAAACGTTTTGGCGACACACAGGCAGTGGCGGACGTTTCGTTCGCCGTCGAGCCGGGTGAGATCTTCGGCTTGCTCGGCCCCAATGGCGCGGGCAAAACCACCACGATCCGCATGATGCTGGACATTTTCAGGCCGGATGCCGGCACGGTCAGCATCTTCGGCGGCAAGCTAGACCTGGCCAAGAAACGCCGCATCGGCTACATGCCCGAAGATCGGGGCTTGTACAAAGACCTGAAGCTGGAACCCACGCTCCTCTACCTGGCGACGCTGAAAGGCTTGGACACCAAGACCGCTCGCAGCCGTCTGGGCGAGTGGCTGGAACGGTTCGACCTGGCAGAACATCGCCAGAAAAAGGTGCAGGAATTGAGCAGCGGTATGCAGCAAAAGGCGCAAATCATCACCACCCTCCTGCACGACCCCGACCTGATTGTGGCTGACGAGCCGTTCGCTGGCTTGGATCCGGTGAACACCCGCCTGGTCAAGCAGATTCTTGAGGAGCAACGGCAGGCAGGCAAATCCATTCTGATGTCTACGCACCAGATGTATCAGGTGGAGGCCTTGTGCGACCGAATCGTCCTCATTGATGAGGGGCGAGCGGTGTTGTATGGCGCAGTGGACGAGATCAAGCGCAGCTTTGCCGGCAATGCGGTTGTCATCGAAGGGCTAGGCGATTTCAGCCACATCCCCGGCGTGCTGGAGACCCGGAAGCACAACGATACGTGGCACCTGGCGCTGGAAATCGGCACAGACCCGCAAGCCGTGTTCCGCACACTGGCCGCCCGCGAGAACGTGAAGATCGAACGCTTTGAACTGGCGGAGCCGTCGCTGGACGACATCTTTATCAACGTGGTGCAGAACGGGGCGGCGAAATTGGCTGCCCTCCCACGGGAGGGTCGTCATGCGTAACTTCTGGTTGATCGCAAAACATGAATACCGCGGCACGGTGTTCAAGCGCGCGTTTATCCTTCTCACGCTAGCGATCCCTTTGGGGATGGTGGCAGTGATTGCGCTGGGCATTTTTGTGGGCGTGTCGGGCGAAAACAACCTGCCGGTTGGATACGTGGACAAGGCCGACATTCTCGATGTCACCCGGCAGCCACTCTCCGCGATGCCGACAGGCATCGAAATCCGCGCCTTCCCCGACGAAGAGGCCGCCCTGGCCGCCCTCGAAGGCGAAGAGATTCAGGCCTTCTTCGTCCTACCGTCCGACTACCCTAGCACGCTCCAGACAGACCTCTACTACCTGGAAGAGCCACCCAGCAACGACGTCTGGCGCGATTTCAGCACCTTCGTGCGCGCCAATCTCGTCGCCACGTATCCGGATGAAGTGCGGAACCGGCTGTTCGAGGGGCCCAACATCACCGTGTGGGACATCGTCAGCAAGCGGGAGTTCAGCAAAAGCGGCATGATCAACGTCATCCTGCCTTTCGTCGCCACCTTCTTCTTCTTCATCGCCACCATGTCGGCCTCAGGCTATATGCTGCAGGTGGTGGCTACTGAAAAAGAAAACCAGACGATGGAGATCATCATCACCTCCGTGACGCCGGGACAGCTCATCGGCGGCAAGACGGTGGGTCTGCTGGCGGCAGCCTTGACTCAACTTTCCATTTATGTCATCGCTGCCGTCATCGGGTTGATCGTCGCCGCCCCCCGTGTCGAAGCGTTACAACAGGTGACGGTGCCGTGGGCGTATCTGGGGGTGATGGGGCTCTTCTTCTTCCCCTCGTATGCCCTGATTGCTGCGGTGATGGTGGCCATTGGCGGGGCGGTGACGAAGGTGCAGCAGGGCCAGCAAGTGGCCGGCATTCTCAACCTGTTCTTCATGGCTCCGGTCTTCTTGCTGACGGTCATTTTCGAGAACCCTGCCGCCCCAGTGGTCGTCTTCTTTACCTTGTTCCCTACCACCGCCTTCATGACCATCTCCCTGCGCTGGGGCTTGGGTACAGTGCCGCTGTGGCAAATCGGGGTCAGTTGGGTCCTGTTGGTCGCCACCACGATTTTCATGGTGTGGGCGGCGGCGCGGGTTTTCCGGGCCGGCATGTTGCGCTATGGGCAACCGCTCAACCTGAAGGCGGCGGTGGCGGCGATCAGGGGAAATTAGGAGGAAACCATCATGCGAAATATTTGGCTAGTCATCAAACACGAAGTCGTAACGACGCTCAGGAAACCCTTGTTCTGGCTCATGACCTTTTTGATGCCGGCCTTGCTCCTCGGGTTCCAAATCTACGGCGCGATTCAAGACAGCGACCTGGACCTGGGGAGCGCCGACGCTGACAACACAGAGGAGACGAGCGCCAGCGAGATGCCAGTGATTGGCCTGGTAGACGACGCGGGGCTGATTGCCGAAATCCCAGCAGACGGCTCGACTGAGCTCGCCGAAGTCTTCCCCCCCGACCTGTTCCTGCCCTACGCCGACGAAGCCACCGCCCGGGCCGCCCTGGAAGCGGATGAAATCGAACAGTACGTTCACATCCCCGCCGACTACGTCGCCACCGGAGATGTCACCGTCTACGACAAGGATTTCCAGATACTCCTCAGTGGCGAAAACATGGGGGCCGCCTTTCACAGCGCCAACGAGTGGATGCTCGCCTACCTCATCAACCTCAACCTCACCGGCGACGCGCAGTTAGTCAGCGCCCTTCGAAACCCCGTCCCCGCTGCCTACGCGGAGCGACACGTCATCAACCCGCCCGTGGAGACCGACGAGAATGTTCAAGCGCTGGCTGAGATTATCGCCCGCGTGATGCCGTATATGTTCTACTTCATTCTGCTGGTGGGCAGCGGTTACCTCCTGCACAGCGTCGCCGCCGAGAAAGAAAACCGCACTGTGGAAGTGTTGCTGCTCAGCCTACACCCCCGCCAACTGATGTCGGGCAAGATCCTGGGCTTGAGCGTGGTCACGCTGGTGCAACTGGGCGTCTGGTTCGGTGGCGGGATGCTGATACTCAACCGGGGTCCAGCTTTGCTGGACGTATCTGGCTTTACGTTCCCGCCCGGCTTCGTCGTTTGGGCCATCCTCTTTTTGGTGTTGGGCTTCCTGCTCTTCGCCTCTGTGATGGCAGCAGCGGGAGCGATTGCGCCCACCGCCCGTGAGGCCAACCAGGTGACCTGGCTGTTGGTTATCCCGCTCATGCCCACGCTGATGTTCAGCCGCCTCTTCGTGGAGGAACCAGACAACCCCCTGACTTTAGTGTTGAGCCTCTTCCCCTTCAGTGCCCCGAGCGCGATGGTGACGCGGCTGGCATTGGGGGAAGTGCCGCTTTGGCAGATCATCGTCAGTCTAGCAGGATTGGTCCTCACCACCTGCCTGATGGTGGTGTTAGCGGGGCGTTTCTTCCGCGCCAGCAACCTGCTCTCCGATACCCCATTCAGTTTGCGGCGCTTGGCGACAGGGTGGCGGGAATAGGACGAATGATGCCATCAAGAAAAGAGTAGCACCTGACCAATCCCCAAACTCCCCGGTTGGCCGATGCGCCGGGGAGTCGTCTGTGTTATACTGTAGGCGGACCGGCTCAACTCTCCAGACAAAGGTGGAACCTTTTTGGCCCTCAATCCGTCTAGAATACGGTAAAGCCAAAGTCAACGAGCTAAGGGCAGAATTATGGAGTGCGCGAAATCGGGAGATTTCGCACTACAACACAATTGAAAGGATGTGAGTGAAATGAGAAAAGTGTTCTGTTTGATCGCCATCGCGGCTGTGCTCGCCGCCGTCGCGGGCTGCGCTCCCGCGCCCACCCCTGGGGTGGTCGAGGGCGTAAGAGAATTGCCCGTTGTGGTAGAAGGACCCGTCGAGAAGGAGGTGGTAGTAGAAAAAAGACAGGTGGCAGCCATGCCCACCCCGGCCCCTGGCGTCCCCATGGCCGCAGCCGATTTGGGGATGGAGCCTGTCGGCGAGCGCATGATCATCTGGACGGGGGACGTCTCCCTGATCGTGAAGGACGCGGAGGCTAGCCTGGAGGAGGTCGAAGCCATCGCCAAAGACCTGGGAGGCTACGTGGTCAACTCCAGTTCCTGGTACCAGGAGGAGCAACTGCGGGCCCGCCTGACCATCCGCGTGCCATCCAGAGAATTCGATGCGGCCATGTCGCGCCTCAAGGACCTGGCCATCAAGGTCGAGAACAGAAACGTCTCCACCCAGGATGTGACCGAGGAGTACACCGACCTCGACGCCCGGCTGCGCAACCTGGAGGCCACCGAGACGGAATTGTTGGAGCTCCTCACTGAAGTGCGCGAGCGGACGAGCAAGGCCGAGGATGTTCTGGCCGTGCATCGGGAGCTCTCCAACATCAGAGGGCAAATCGAGCAGATCAAAGGGCGGATGCAATACCTGGAGAAGATGACGGCCATGGCCACCATCACCGTCGAACTGATCCCCGATGTGTTGGCCAAACCCATCGTGGTCGCCGGTTGGCAGCCCTCCGGTACCGCAGCCAATGCACTGCGAACCCTGGTCAGAACCTTCCAGCGCATCGTAGATGCCGCCATTTGGCTGGTCATCTACGTCCTACCTACCCTGGCAGTCATTGCCATCCCCTTCTTCATCCTCTGGCTGATCTGGCGTCGGTTGAGGAGAAGGAGGGAGGCGGCATAGTACCAGAGGCTCTCTATGCTGCCACTTTGAACAAGAAAAGGAGGCAAAGATAATGAAAAGCAAACTGTATACTTTGGGATTAGTGCTCATTCTGAGTGCGCTGATCTTCAGTGGCTGTGCTCCATCCACGGTCCGGCCTATCGAATCTCCAACAGCAGCACCGCCTCCTACCGAATCTTCAACAGCAGCACCGGTATCTGAAGAAGGTTCAGCTATATTGGTTGCCACCGCCGTGGCCGAATACGAGATGACTGTGGCAGCGGCATCACCCACTCCCTCTACTGGAGTTGAGTATTGCACAGACTGGAAAACAGGTGTGAGAATGAGTTATCAAGAAGCTGTAGAGATCGCCCAAAACAGCGAGTGCCTTGAGCAGGGTCAACTTGAAGAAACTCGTTCCTGTAACGAATTCACCGGCACATGGTGGATTGACCTGGACATAGACAAGCCCGGCTGTAACCCAGCCTGCGTCATTAATGTGCCTGACAAAACTGCCGAGATTAACTGGCGTTGCATGGGAGTCATTCCGGAAGCCACCGTGGAGGCACCCACGGCGGAGCAGCCCACCGAAGTCCCGACAACTGCTCCAACCAAGGCCACTGCAGCCCAGCCCACCGAGGCGCCGGCCCCGGTCGAGCTGGCGGAGACGTGGATCTACGTGGACCTCATGCCGGACCGTTCGGGCACGACGGTGACCTGGATAGACAGCCTCAGCGGCGCCGCCAACTCGGTCCCCGCGCCGGGTACAAGGTACCAGGTGGTTGGGGAGTGGGTTTACTATCAGGAGGAAGGCATTAACGGCACGGTACACCGGGTGAACGGTGCCGGGCAGGACGAACGCTTTGATTTTATGGACATCCCGGAGGATTACTGGGAGGGGGTGGATTGGGTCGTCTCGCCCGATGGGACTCAAATCGTCTGGAAGCGGAGCTTCTTTGAGCCGGGGGAGGCTGACTTCACTCTCACTTCCGAACTCTACGTGGCCACCATCGCCACCGGCGAGACGCGCCTCTTGACCAGGCAAGTCATCCATGAACACCGGACTCTAACCCCATGGGGCTGCTCGCCCGATGGTTCGCAGGTTTTCGTGTACCTGCAACCATACGGTATCGGCGTCTTGTTCCCCGTATACCGCGAGTTCAGCGTGCTAGATGTCGCCACCGGCCAGCTCACGCCCCTGCCCGATCCAATGGCCACACAACCGAATACCATTAAGGGCGGGGCGGCTGCCCTCAGCGACGACGGGGCGCGACTGGCCCGCTTCGGCTATGCAGAGAGCGAGGGCTTCACAGTCAACCTCACCGAGCTGGCGAGCGGCCAGACGACGGAAATCCCGATTACCATCTCGACCGATCTCGGGCTCGTGCGGGGCGGGGACGCGGTGTTCTCGCCCGACGGCTCGACGCTGGTCCACACCGTCGCCTACGGCGACTTTGGCAGTGAAACTTTTGCTCTGTTCCAGGCGGATACAGCCACGGGAACGCAGCAGGAGCTTTTGGCCCCCCAGCCTACCCGCTACAAAGTGGCCCGCTTCGAGGACGACGGCTCGCTCTTGTTGACGGTTGTCTGGTCTGGGGAGGGGATGGGCACCTTCCGCCTGCATCCCGATGGCACGTTGGAGCACCTTTCGGAATCGACTTTGGTGGGAGTTTCGCAGTAAGCGATACATGAGCGTGGCAGAAAGACATGCGTGCCATTCGTGATAGAATCCTGGACGCTTGATGAAAGTGTCCAGTACCAAAGAACAACAAGAGGAGGCAAGAAATGAAAAGCAAACTATCTACTTTGGGGTTAGTGCTCATTCTGAGCGCGTTGATCGTCAGTGGCTGCGCGCCGGCCACGGCCCAGCCCACCCCCGTGCCTCCCACCCCCACGCCGGTGCCGCCGACACTCACACCGATACCGCCTACGCCGACGCCGAAGCCACCTACGCCAACACCGGTGCCGGCTACCCTTACGCCGATGCCGCCCACGCCAACACCCGTCCCGCCTACGTCCACTCCGGTTCCGCCCAAAGACGAAATCGCTGATTGGAAGACCTATACCAACGAACGATACGGGTATTCTTTGAGGTACCCACCGGACTGCACCTTTGGCCCCATGCCCAAGGGCTGCAAACAGAAACCACCGGAAGAAAGAGCTCCAGAATGTCTGTGCTTCCTCAACGCCGAAGATCCAGACCAGGTGCGCCTGGAGGCCTTTACCAGGGTGAAGGACGATATCAAAGGGGCATCGTTTGGGGTTAGTCGGAGCGCACATGATCCTCCGCCAGGAGCAGATTTGATTGAATACATCAAAGAGAAGTTCTCCTCCTACGGGGAAATCCCGAATGAACCGAACGCAAAAGTGGGTGGAATGCCGGCCGTAAGGTTGTATGTGCCTCCATCACCCATGGCTTTCTCTTGGGAAGTCATCTTCTTCATCAAAGATGGCAAGCTTCTCGAAATCCGTATGCATGATGTGGATGAGAAAGCCAATAGAGAGCTGTACGACCGGATATCCTCTGCTCTGGATATCGTCGTAGAGGCGCTCGCTACCCAGCCGGCAGACGAGTACCCAGGCTGGGCCACTTATGCCAATGCGGACTATGGCTTCTCTTTCCGTTACCCGTCCACCTGGACGCTTCAGGAAGAGCCGCACTTTGTGAAACTCAGCCAGCAAACGTGGGCCCTGGTCGTTGGGTACAGGCGGGCCACGGAGGATCCGGAGATCTTGCGCACGGGTCCCGGAGCGGGCGACATGGAACACCGGAGCACGGTAACCTTCCTGGGGCAGGAACGACCTAGAGTAGTGCTGGTGTACGAGGGCAAGGACAAGCTCGTGCTCTACGGCAACGAGCCAGGCGACCTGGTGTTTCTCATCAGCCTGCTTGACGACAGTCGTGCTGATTACCAGGACATTGACATTCCGGAAGCCTTGCAGGCCGAGGCGGATCAAATCGTCGAGTCGTTTGAGCTAACCCCGGCGCGGCCCGAGGTCACAGAGGAGCCGGTTGACGGCTGGGTGGGCAGGATCGTCCGGCTCCCACCTGGCTCCCAGTTCGGCGACTACTTCGAGCGTGAGGACCGGCAGCGCTTTGGGATCGGATCAGCAGACGAGACTTTGCAGGAGCAGATCGAGGACGCCCGCTGGACGGGGGCTCAGGTCAAGGTGTGGGGCCAACTCCTCACAGGTATCCCCGCCTACGAGGGCCGGCAGGTGCAGGTGGAGCGCCTCGAGGTGGTGTCGGGACCCGCCCAGGAGCCCAGGAACCTCTCGCCCTTCGCCTTCCCCTGCGCGTCCTCCGAGCTTCCCACAGATCGCTGGGGCCAGTACTGGGCTTGGTCCGCCATAGACGGCTCGCCCGAGACCACCTGGGCGGAGGAGGGGCACCTGGGTCATGAGCCCTGGCCCTCGGGTCCAGGCATTGGCGAGTGGATCATACTCGTCTTCCCTGAAACGATCGAGATTGACCGCATCGGCGTGGACATCGGCTTCGACCGGGACGCGGACATCTTTGCCAAGAACAACCGCCTCAAGAGGGCGACCATCATGTTCTCCAAGGGGGACGTCGTCGAACTTGCCTTCGACGACGTTCGGGGAGTGCAGATGAAGGACATCCCGCCGGTGACAACGACCTATGTGCAACTGGTCATCGACGAAATCTACCCCGGCTCCAAGTTTGACGATACCTGCATTTCCGAAATCGAGGTCTGGGGCACGACACAGTGATGGCACCAGGATTTGCTGACCGAAGTGGCATAGAGATCACGGCTGAGAGCCGATGAGGAACAGGACGGAAAACTGACCGCGCCAGGAGAGCAAACCATCTCCGCGAGCACCGGCTATTCACGCCGGTGCTCTTTAGTTCCCTGCCCAACAAGATCCCAAGCATGCGTTCAGATAAGCCAACAACATTGCGAGGATGGACAAGATATGATAAGATAGGCACCCAGAACTCCTGGTTCACAAGTGAAGCTGACCGCAAATTACTGCCAAGGAAGGAGAGCAGAAAATGAGTGATCACCACCCAGAGATTACGGAGGATCGTGTTTTCTTTTTTGAAAAGCAAGAGGTTATTGTCAACGACTTTGATTCTCCACGATACATTTTGGATATCGGCGGAGGCGGCGAGGGGGTCATAGGGAAACTGAAAGGCAAACAAGTCATCGCCATTGACCCTAACAAAAGAGAATTGGAAGGAGCGGCTGCTGAGCCACTAAAGATCATAATGGACGCCAGAGATCTGCAATTCCTCGATTGTACTTTCAATGCGGCAACCTCATTTTTCACGCTGATGTATATCAAGGCACCTGACCATGAGAGAGTATTTAACGAAGTCTTCCGGGTACTCACCCCTGGCGGAATGTTCTTAATCTGGGATGTTATCTTTCCGCAACGTCTTGATGAGGAAAAAGATATCGCTGTATTCCCCCTCTTGGTCAGACTGCCCCATGAAGAAATCAATGCGGGGTATGGGGTGTTATGGCCGGAGGAAGGACGAGATCCGTCCTATTATGTGAAGTTGGCTGAAGGTGCGGGATTCAATGTCGCTGAGCAGAGAGAAAAGGATCGCGTGTTTTTCCTGAAACTACGAAAGCCGTAGATTCTGACCCATGAAACGGGACCAGCAACATAACGCCAGGTGGCAGCCCCCCTTTTTCACCATCTGGACCGGGCAGGCCTTTTCATTGCTCGGCAGCCATCTTGTACAGTTTGCATTGGTCTGGTGATTCACCGAAACCACCGGCTCGGCCACCGCACTGGCCGTCGCCACGATGATGGCGTTGCTACCACAGGTCTTCTTCAGCCCCATCGCCGGTGAGCTCGTTGACCGCTGGAATCGCCGCAAGGTGATGATGGTCGCCGACGGCGTGATCGCGCTGGCGGTAGTCGTGCTAGCGGTGCTCTACGCGCTGGATGCCGTGCAGATGTGGCATATCTACTTGTTGATGCTCATCCGTGCGGCGGGCGGGGCCTTCCACTAGCCCGCGATGCAGGCCTCGACCACGCTGATGGTGCCGGAGAAGCACCTCTCGCGCGTCGCCGGCCTGAACCAGACCCTCTCCGACATGGCGAACATCGTCTCGCCGCCGCTGGCCGCGCTGCTGTTCAGCATCCTGCCGATGCAGTCCACCCTGGCGATTGACGTGGGCACGGCAGCGCTTGCCATCACGCCGCTGTTCTTTATCTACGTCCCGCAGCCGGAACGCAAGGAGACGCCGGAGTCAGCAGAAGCAAAGCCCTCGATGCTGGCCGATCTGCGCGAGGGCCTGCGCTTCGTGTGGGGTGGCCGGGCATGATGATGATTATTGCCCTCGCCATGCTGATCAACCTGCTGATCAACCCCGGCTTCTCGCTGATGCCCATCATGGTCACCGAGCACTTTGGGGGCGGCGCGCTCGAACTGGCCTGGCTGGAATCTGCCTGGGCGATTGGCGTGGTACTCGGCGGTATCACGCTCGGCGTGTGGGGCGGCTTCAATCGGCGTATTGTCACCGGGATGCTGGCCGTGACGCTGCTGGGTGTTGGTGTGACGGTGCTTGGGCTGACCCCCGCCACCGCCTTTATGCTGGCCGTGGGAGCGATGTTCTTCGGCGGATTCACGAACCCGATTGCCAACGGTTCGTTGTTTGCCACCCTGCAGGTGACGGTCCCGCCAGAGATGCAGGGGCGCGTCTTCACGCTGGTGTTAAGCGGCGCCACGGCGATGTCGCCGCTGGGGCTGGCGATTGCCGGGCCGGTCGCGGATGCGCTGGGCGTTCAGATCTGGTTCCTGACCGGGGGCATAGCCACGGTAATCATGGGTGCGGGCTCTTTCTTCATCCCGGCCATCATGCACATCGAAGACAAAGCCGCCGAGGTCGAAGAGATACCATAACCTGCACAAGAATCTGATGGGGACACAGCTTGCCGTGAGTTCCGTAAAACGGCACCCTGTGCCCGCACACAACTGTGGATACCTGACCGACAGGTTCATCCAGACGGGTGGGGCACATTACCCACCCGTTTTTTATTGAGCTTGCGCTTTTGGGCTTAAGGTGATAAAATATCAGTGTGCGCTTGTATCTCTCATCAGCGATTGGAGTAAACTGCGATGATCGTCCGCCCTGCTGAACTGACCGACCTGAAAGCTTGCCTTGAGATAGATCACTCCTACGTGACCAACCACGTCTGGCAGATGGAGGAAAGCGAGGGAAACGGAAAAGTTACCGTGATCTTCCGCAGTGTCAGACTACCACGGCCCGTGCGCGTCAAGTACCCTAAGGATTACGACCATCTGTTGGAGAGCTGGCGGCGGGGCGAGTGCTTCCTGGTCGCTGAAGAAGATGGTGAGGTCCGCGGCTATCTGGACCTGTCTGTGCAGCCCTGGCACTGTACGGGCTGGCTAGACAATCTGGCTGTAGCCAAGCGCTACCGACGCCAGGGCATCGGAACAGCCCTCCTCAAGAAGGCCGCCGAGTGGGCTCGCCTGCGGGAACTTAAGAGGTTGATGCTCGAGATCCAGACCAAGAATTATCCAGCCCTCTGTTTCTGCCAAAAGAACGGCTTCGTTTTCTGCGGTTTCAACGATCGCTACTATACCAACCAAGATATCGCTCTGTTCTTCGCTCGTAGCATATAGCGTTCGCCATTGGAGAATGTAGTGGAAATCTCTCTTGATCTACCATCCATACTGGCCTTCGCCAACCTGATCCTGTGCTCAGCCATCGTGATCATCGCTTTCTCCCTCCTGGTCTACATCCTCACCCACAACCTGCGCAGCACAGTGGCCCGCTCCTTCTGCGCCCTCATCGCCTTCGTCACCGTCGTCTATGTGGGTGACGTTGCGCTTACCAGAATCGAGACCTTAGAGGCAGCCATCCCCTGGCTCCGCTTCCAATGGTTGGGTATCGCCTTTGTCCCGGCTGCTTATCTCCACTTCTCCGATGCCCTTCTCAGCACAACTAACCTCACTTCGCCCTGGCGTCGGAGGGCTGTCCTCGCCAGTTACTCCATAAGCGCCCTTCTCTTCGGATTGGCCATATCCACTGACCTCCTGGTTCGTGACGGACAGCACCTGCCGCAGGTCTCCCATCTGGCTGCTGGCCCCCTCTTCTGGATATTTGTCCTCTACTTCCTGCTTACCGTGGCCTGGGGGGCACTCAATATCCAACGTGCTCGCCAACGTTGCCTCACCTCAACCTCCAGGCGACGTATGACCTATCTGGCCGTGGCCTTCGCTGCTCCAGGCCTGGGCGTCTTCCCCTATCTCGTGGCGGCCAGCATGTCTTCCTACCTCACGCCTGGGATTGTCCTGCTCCTCTCCCTGACCGGCAACATCGGCGTGGCCCTGATGATCGTGATCATGGCCTACAGCGTTGCCTACTTCGGCGTCCTCACCCCCGACCGCGTGATCAAGCACAGCTTCATCCACTACCTCCTCAGAGGACCTTTCGTGGCCACCTGTGTCATTATCCTGATGCTGACCATCCCCCGGGTGGAGCGCATCTTTGGCCTGCCTCGCGACATGGTGCTCATCTTTGCCCTCGTCGGCCTAATCGTCATGTTGCAGATTCTCATAAACCTGACCAAGCCCTTCATTGACCGTCTCATTTACCGTCAGGATCGCGAGGAGATCACCTGGATCCAGGAGTTGGACAAACGGTTGCTGACCACCACTGACTTGAAGCAGTTCCTGGAGAACGTGCTGGCCGCTCTCTGCGAGCTGCTCCGGGTTCAAAGGGGCTTCGTGGCGGTGATGGCCGGGGGAGAGCCTCGCGTGGAAGCCTTTTGCGGCCCGCTTAGCCCCTCCCACCTCGCGCTGACGTCGGCCGATCTGATGGCCGTGGCCCAATCCCCTTCTAACAATGAAGAATTGGATAACAGTGACTTCGTCGTTCGCAACGGTTACTGGCTCCTGCCCCTGCGGCGTGAGGCTCGGGAATCCACTCTGGGTCTCTTGGGGGTAGATTCGCGCTGCCCTGAGCCGGACCTGACGGGGGATGAGCTTGAGATCATCCGCGTTTTGATAGCCCAGGCCGAGTTGGCCTTGGAGGATCGGCACCTCCAGCAGGGGGTCTTCGACGCCCTGCGAGGGATCATCCCCCAGATCGAGCACATCCAACGCTGGCGGGGCACCGTCCGTTATCGCGGCTCACCAGGGTTGGAGACCATCGAAGAGGGTCCCCTCTACGGCCCCGATTTCCAGCAGTGGGTCTGGGATGCTCTCAGCCACTACTGGGGCGGGCCCAGGCTGACCAAGAGCCCCCTCCTCAATCTCAAAGTCGTGGGGAGGGCCCTGGAAGAGAACGATGGTAACCCGGCTAAAGCCCTGCGCTCCGTCCTCGACCGTGCCATCGAGGCCCTCAAGCCTGAGGGCAAGCGCCACATGACTACCGCTGAGTGGATATTGTACAACATCCTGGAGCTGAAGTTCATCCAGGGCTTGCGAGTGAGGGACATCGCTATGCGCCTGGCCATGAGCGAATCGGACCTCTATCGTAAGCAGCGAGTGGCCATCGAGGAGGTCGCCAAGACAATAGCCGATATGGAACAGGGAGTACCTGAGCGTACGGCCAGGGGTGAGGAGATCCCTGGGCCCTCTTACCCAACCGAGGAGATATCTTGACAATCACTGTTAGGTTACACATAATAGGCAACGTGGGAATGGTTTTCAAGTACCCATCGCTTTGTATGGTTTGACACAGATTTAGTGGAATCCTTCGCCGGCGAACGTCTAGAGATTTCTTCCACTGGCAGTTAGTCTGGAAGACTTGGGTCATTGTTGGCGCCCTGCACAAAGTGAGGCTAGCGGCTTCTCACTGGAGGATAAGCAGGTCAAGAATCTCGGGTGCTGCCCTTTGCGGCGTTTGGCGGAGGTGGGTATAAGCGAGGTTTTTTGTTGCTGGACGAGGATGAAGGAGGTGAAGCAGGGAGCGATTTGAGGAACCCTTCACTGCTGGCGGGGAACGGATCTGTGTATTGGCCAGTGAGTTTTCGAACAGGTTCTTAAAGGAGAAAGGCAAGCCATGAATCGAGAGCCAGAGTTGCGCAAAGAGCTTGGGGAAACGCCCTTGGAAGAGGATTATTGGCAGGCACTTATACATGAGGGGGAGAGGCCCACGAGCGCTGCCCCGCCTGTGGAAGGAGAGGAAGTCTGGCGCGGGCTCGGCGTAGAGCCAGGCATAGGCCAGACTGAGCGGAAATCTCATGAGGAATTGGACCCAAGAGATAACGCCGCTCACTTGGCTGATGACGCTCAACTTGAACGCGCTTGGCAACTGGCCCAGGCGAGCTTCGAGAATAACAAAACACTAGACCTGGAGGTTACGGGTTACAACCGCGGTGGCCTATTGGTTCAGTTGAACGAACTGCAAGGCTTTGTACCAGCCTCCCAACTTGCCAATTCACCAAATCATCTGGAATACGAAGAGAGGATGGCTGAGCTAGCCAGCCAAGTGGGAGATGACCTTTCGCTCAAGATCGTCGAGCTGGACAAGGACCGCAGCCGGCTTATACTCTCGGAACGAGCAGCGATGTCCAACCAGGAACGGAGAGCGCGACTATTGGCTGAGCTATGCGAGGGCGATATCAGGCGGGGCCGGGTTACCAATCTCTGCTCCTTCGGCGCCTTCGTAGACCTAGGGGGAGTGGAAGGGCTGATTCACGTCTCTGAGATGTCCTGGGGGCGGGTGCGGTATCCAAGCGACGTCCTCCAGAGCGGTGATGAAGTAGAGGTCTACGTTATCAATGTCAATCGGGAAGAGAAGAAGATCAGCCTCAGCCTGAGGAGACTGCAGCCAGATCCCTGGACCACAGTGGAGGAGCGCTACCAAGTAAGCCAACTGGTAAAGGGCACCATCACCAACGTGGTCAGCTTCGGGGCCTTCGCCCGCATTGAGGAGGGTTTGGAAGGACTGATTCACATCTCCGAGTTAGCCGAGGGGAATTTCCTTCACCCCCGCAACGTGGTTAAGGAAGGCGATGTGGTCACTGCTCGGATCTTGAACATTGACGGCGCCAACCACCGCCTGGGGCTCAGCCTCCGGCAGGCTTGGGAAGAGCAGGGAGAGGAAAGCAATTTGGGCTGGGACGATTCTTATTTCGCCGAGCCCTTATCTGAAAGCTAGAAACTGGTACACATGGGCCTAGATTCGCCCACCATTTTCACGAGTCCCTTGGCAGAGCACACCGGCCCAGACGGCCGGCGTCAGGGGGACAAACTTCTAGCTTCCAGCAACCAGCAAATATGGCGCGCAAGCGATCTAAGAAAGAGCCCTTCTGGAAGCAATTGAATGCTAACCTCAGGCCCCTCCAGCGAGAGATCCTGGGCCTTCTGGTGCTGGCCCTGGCTGTAGTCACCATTCTTGGCCTATTCTCGCTCACTTCTGGTGCGCTGAGCGATTGGTGGACCAGGTCTCTGCGCCGTGTCTTCGGCTGGGGGGCCTACCTCGTGACCGTGGGTCTGGTAGCCGCTGGCATATCCCTGCTGCTCAGCAACCTGGGGCAGGGCCCGAAGGCCAGTTGGAAGAGAATTATCGGCCTGGAGGTCATCTTCGTAGCTGGTCTGGCTCTCGTTCATCTGCTGTCCTTCAGCCAGGATCCTTTGCGCTTGGCTGAAAGCGGCGGGGGCGGCGGCTTCGTGGGTTGGGCCGTCTCGAGCCTCCTGATCGGTGCCTTGGGATCGCCCATTGCCCTATTAATACTCCTGGCGATCCTGAGCCTGGGGCTGGCCATAGCCTTTGATCTCTCTTGGGCCAATGTTCAGATGGGAGCTCAGGCAGCCGTAGCTAGAGCTCTCTCCCTATACGATCGCCTTACCTCCCCCATCCTGTCGGGGCCACCGCCGGTGGAAAAGCACGAGGAACCACCAGCAAAGGTGATCATCAGGGGGCCAGAAGCTCCACTTCCTGCCGTCGAACCACAGCGGGAGGTAAAGCCCAGCAAAGAGCGAAGGCCCCCTACCCCCAGGAAGCGGAAGGCCCTTGGGCAGGCTCAGGACATGGTCCACCTGCCCCCCCCCGATCTCCTCGACCAATTCTCCCCCCGGGCCTTCAGCCAGGAAGAGGCGCGCCGTCGGGCAAAGGTCATTGAGGACACATTAGCCAGCTTTGGGGTGCCAGCCAGAGTGGTTGAGATCAGCCAGGGACCAGTGGTCACCCAATTTGGCGTCGAGCCGGGATATATCGAGAGCACGGGGTCCGATGGCCGTACCAGGCGGAGGAAGGTACGGATTAGCAAGATCACCTCGCTGGTTAAGGACCTGGCTTTGGCCCTGGCCGCCTCTCCCATTCGCATCGAGGCCCCTGTGCCTGGCCGCCCCATAGTCGGAATCGAGGTGCCCAACTCAGAGATCTTCCTGGTCTCTCTGCGAGGGGTGATGGAATCCAAAGAGTTTCGTCGCCTGGACTCCAGGCTCAAAATCGCCCTGGGGCAGGGAGTGGCTGGCCAGCCGGTGGCAGCAGACCTGGCTACCATGCCTCACCTCCTCATCGCCGGAGCGACCGGCTCAGGCAAGTCCGTCTGTATCAACTCCATCACCACCTGCCTGGTCTTTAACAATCCTCCTGAGGACCTGCGCCTGGTGATGATAGACCCCAAGATGGTGGAACTCACCCGCTTCAAAGGTCTCCCCCATCTCTTGAGTGAAGTGGAGACCGAAGTGGAGCGCGTCATCGGGGTGCTCAAATGGGTCACCCGGGAGATGGACGAGCGCTACAAGAAGTTCGCTCAAGCGGGGGCCCGCCACCTGGAGGATTATAACCGCAACGTGAAGCCCCATCGCGAACGCCTGCCTTACATCGTAGTCGTCATTGACGAGTTGGCCGATTTGATGCTATTTGCGCCAGACGAAGTCGAGCGGCTGATATGCCGCATCGCGCAGATGGCCCGGGCCACGGGGATTCACCTGATCCTCGCCACTCAACGGCCCAGCGTGGACGTGGTGACGGGGCTGATCAAAGCCAACTTCCCGGCCCGCATCAGCTTCACCGTGACCTCTCAGATAGATTCCCGGGTAATCCTCGATTCGGCTGGGGCCGAGAGCCTCCTGGGAGAGGGGGACATGCTCTACATGGCCTCGGACTCCAGCAAGCTGGTCAGGGTTCAGGGCTGTTTCGTGTCCGACGAGGAGATAAAGCGGGTAGTGAAATTCTGGCGGGCAAAGGCTGAGCCAGATTGGCCAAGGGAGGAAAAGCCGCCCTGGGAGGAGCTAATGGAGGAAGACAGGGAAGACGAGCTCCTGGAAGAGGCCATCGAGATAGTGAAAAGATATGATCGTGCCTCAGCCTCCTTCCTCCAGCGGAAGTTGCGCGTTGGCTATCCACGGGCGGCCCGCATCATGGATCAATTGGAGGAGCGGGGTGTAGTAGGCCCCCTCAAAGACGATGGGCGCTCTCGCGAGGTGCTCATCGGCGCACCGGACGAACTCTCGACCGAGGACTTAGAGGGAGCAGATTAGTATCTCATCCGTCAAATTCCCGCACAAACGGCAAGAGATTAACCACAAAGACACAAAGGCACCAAAAAATTGAAAACCTTGGTGTGTTGGTGGTTTTTATGAGATAGGAAAAGGAGGAGAGAAAGCGTGGCCAAGAAGAGAAAAAAGCCAGGAAAGGCCAAAAAGGATGCTGTCGAAGTCAAGGGTACGGTGGTAGAAGCCCTGCCCAACGCCATGTTTCGGGTCAACCTGGAGACTGGGCACGAGGTTTTGGCCCACATCTCGGGCAAGATGAGGATGTATTACATCCGAATCCTGCTGGGTGATAAGGTGCTGGTAGAGCTATCGCCCTACGATCTGACCCGCGGCCGCATCACTTATCGCTACAAGAGGTGAGGGGCCATGATCTACGTGGGTACAAGTGGCTACAGCTACACTGACTGGGTAGGCCCCTACTACCCGCCGGATCTCCCCAAGCAGGAATGGCTCTCTTTCTATGCCCGGGAGTTCCAAACGAGCGAGCTCAACTTCACCTACTATCGGGTGCCCACCCCTTGGACGCTGGAGCGGATAGCGCAAAAGACGCCTGGGGGCTTTCTCTTTGCCGTAAAGGCAAACAGGAAGATGACCCACGAGCGAGAGGACAACGAGGAGGTCTTCGCTGAGTTCTGTGCGGCGTTAAGGCCACTCTTGGAAGCCGACAAATTCGGCTGCGTCCTGGCTCAGTTCCCCTACTCCTTCCACAACAACGAGAAGAGTCGGGAGTATCTGCGCCTTTTCCGCGAGCGAATGGGTGAGCTGCCTGTGGTGGTGGAGTTCCGCAACAGGAAATGGATCTCGCCGGAGATCTTTGATCTGCTGCGCGAGTTGGGTTTGGGTTTCTGCTGTGTGGACCAGCCGCAGCTCAAAGGTCTGATCCCCCCCGTCGCTGAGGCCACCGGCCCGGTGGCCTACGTGCGCTTTCATGGCCGCAACGCTGCCAAGTGGTGGCGCCACGACGAGGCCTGGGAGCGCTACGATTACAGCTACACCAGCGAGGAGCTCTCCGAGTGGGTGCCCAGGATCAAGAGCCTGGACGAGCAGGCGGAGATGACCTTCGCCTTCGCCAACAACCACTGGCAGGGCCAGGCAGTGGAAACCGCGCGGCAGCTCAAGCTCTTGCTGGGTGGATGAGATACATGCCTGCCGATCAATGCCACCAGACTAGATCCCATTCTCCGGCACACTCGTTAATTGCCATAGCCAGCAGTCGTAAGCGAATCTTCGAGGGAAACGAAGGATGGAAATCCGAGTTGATCCGCACACCCTGGAACGCGCCGAGGAACGAGGCACAAATGAAGAGGAAATCAAGGATGTACTCAACACAGGGTTCCCCATACCGGCGAAATACGGTCGTATGGGGAAAGCCAAGATCTATGACTTTCATCAAGAGCGGCACGGTAAGTACTATGAGCAAAAGAGAGTGGAAGTGATCTACACCCTTGAGAGAGATGTTATCATAACCGTGACGGTATATGTCTTTTATAGGAAATGGGAGGGATAAGATGCAGATTATGTACAATGCTAAGACAGACTTGCTCTACTTTCGCCTGGATGAACGCAAGCAGCAGGTGATTAACAGGCGACTCTCCGAGGACATTGTGCTGGATATTGGGGAAGATGGCCGAATTGTGGGTATTGAGATTCTTGATGCTTCCAAACATCTGAATCTGGAGAGGCTATTGCCTGTGAAATATGAGATTTCACTTGAAGCGGTGTAGAGAAGGCTAACTGCGGCCGCCGCAAACCTGCCGCCTGCCAGAAAAGTGTCGCGGTAGATATGGTGTGACTTGCGAAGGCGAGACGCGGCAGGCTTCGGCAACGGCGGGAACGTTATGTGAAATCAGGCCCATTCTGTCACACCAAGAGGTGCAGGGATGAATGAACGAATTATCATAGACCCAGAGATACAGCACGGCAAACCGGTGATCCGTGGGACACGTGTTCCCGTCACACGCATCGTCGGCGGGCTTGCTGGCGGCATGACAAAGGAAGAGATCATACGAGAGTATGAAGTGACTGAAGAGGACATCTGGGTAGCTCTCAACTATGCCACTGAGTTGATCGAGGCAGAGGAATTTCACCCACTGCCAGTGCTAGTAGGAGAATGATTGAATGGAAAGTATTCAGCTAAAGGGTGTACAATACGTGACGGACAGCGCAGGTAAGCGTACAGCCGTTCTCATCAGCCTTGAGGAGTGGGGCGAGCTGTGGGAAGACATCTACGATGTGCTCGTTTCCCAAGCTCGCAAGGATGAGCCCACCGTACCCTGGGAAACACTGAAAGCCGAGATGATGGGCGAGGTGCCCCCAAGTGGCAACGTATGAAGTGCGGTTTGCTCATTCGGCGGCGAAAGAGTTTCGTTCACTATCAACCGAACTTAAGCTTCGAGTTGGCGCTGCAATTGATGGTCTACGTGAGAACCCACGTCCACCAGGTGTTCGCAAACTGGTGGGGCACGAGCGCTTGTATCGGATACGAGTTGGTCGGTATCGTGTCGTGTACGAGATTGACGACAAGGACCAACAGGTTCTCATCACACGAATTAGACATCGGCGAGAAGTGTACCGATAGCGCGTGAACGTTAGCTGTAGTATCCCAGGTTGACGCTCTATGAAAAGCAAAGTCACACTAGCGAACTACTTCAAAGCCATCACCGACGTCGCCAGCCAGGGGGACGCGCGGGAGGAGAGCTTCTACTCGTGCCTCGAAACGCTCCTGCAGCGGTTTGCCGCATCCACCGACAGAAGCGAGGTTCACGTCACCACCCTCCCCAAGAAGACCGAGGCCGGCAACCCGGATTTCCGGGTGTGGAACGGCCAGGACCGAATCATTGGCTACGTCGAGGCCAAGAAGCCAACTGAGGAAAACCTGGACCACGTTGAAACGACCGACCAGCTCAAGCGCTATCGCCAGACGTTCCCCAACCTGATCCTCACCAACTTCTTCGAGTTCCGCCTCTACCGGGACGGACACCTGGTGGATCGCGTTCTGGCGGCCAGACCGTTCGTCCTCCACCAACTGCGCGCTGTCCCGCCCGTGGAGAAGGGCGACGAACTCTTCAACCTCCTGGACCAGTTCTGCTCCTTCTCCCTGCCGAGATCCTACACGGCGGAGTCACTGGCGGTGGAACTGGCCAAACGCACCCGCTTTCTCCGAGACATAGTGGCCGACGAGCTGCGTGAAGAGCAGGCGAAACAGCAGGGCGTCCTGCGGGGGTTCTACGAGGCTTTTCAGACGTACTTGATCGCCAACCTCACCCTGGAGGACTTCGCCGACCTCTACGCGCAAACGATCACCTACGGCCTCTTTGCCGCCCGCACCCGGGTACCCCCCTCCAAGCAATTCAACCGCCGCCTGGCCTTTTACAACATCCCCCGAACCATCGGCATCCTGCGGGATGTGTTCCAGTTCATCTCGCTGGGCGATCTCCCCAAGCAACTCGAATGGATCGTGGATGACATCTCCGAGGTGCTGGCCGTGGCCGATGCTGGCGGCATCCTCGACCGCTTCTACCGCGAGGGCAAGGGCAGCGACCCCATCGTCCACTTCTACGAGACCTTTCTGGCCAAGTATGACCCCAAAGAGCGGGAGCGGCGCGGGGTCTACTACACGCCTGAGCCGGTGGTCTCCTACATCGTCCGCTCGCTCCACCAGTTGTTGAAAGAGAAGTTCGGTCGCAGCGACGGCCTGGCCTCCGAGGGAGTCACCCTGCTCGACCCGGCGGCGGGAACGATGACGTTCGTCGCCCGCGCCTGCCAGGAGGCGGTGCGGGAGTTCGAGGGCAAGTACGGCACGGGCGGGAGGGAGGAGTTCATCCGCCAGCACATCCTGAAAAACTACTACGCCTTCGAGTTGATGATGGCTCCCTACGCGGTGGGACACCTCAAGATGTCCTTCTTCCTGGAGGAGCTAGGGCACCGTCTGAGCGACGACGAGCGCTTTCAGTTCTACCTGACCAACACCCTGGAGATGGAGGAGTTGGAACAAACGCACCTGCCCGGCATGGCCTCGCTGGCCCAGGAGTCCCGTCTGGCAGGTGAGGTCAAGAAGCGACGCCCCATCCTGGTCATCCTGGGGAATCCGCCTTATTCGGGTCATTCGGCCAATCGAGGGGCCTGGATTCGGGGGTTGATCGAAGACTACAAGCAGGTGGACGGGAAACCTCTGGGGGAGAAAAACCCAAAGTGGCTTCAGGACGACTACGTAAAATTCCTGCGTTTTGCCCAGTGGAAGATCGAGCAGACGGGGCAGGGACTGGTGGGCATGATCACCAACCACTCCTACCTGGACAACCCCACCTTCCGGGGCATGCGTCAGAGCCTCATGCAGACCTTCGATGAGATTCACGTGCTGGACCTGCACGGCAACTCCCTGAAGCGGGAGACCTGTCCCGATGGAAGCAAGGATGAGAACGTCTTCGACATCCGGCAGGGAGTGGCCATCGCCTTTTTCATCAAGCATAAGCCTTGCGAAGGTTCAGAACCTTCGCAAGGCTGTTCGGTCTACCACGCCGACCTCTGGGGACTGCGGCATGACAAATACGACTGGCTCCTGAGCCACGACGTGGAGACCACGGACTGGCAAGAGATCAACCCCAAACCAAAGTTCTACCTCTTCCTGCCCCGCGACGAAGCCGCGCTGGAACGCTACAACGAGTTCGTCAAGGTGACCGAGATCTTCCCGGTCAACAGTGTGGGCATCGTGACCTCACGCGACCGATTCGTCATTGATTTCGACCAGGAGGCCCTCAAGCGCCGTGTTCGAATGTTCCGGGATCCCAGCATGCCGGACGAGGTGCTCCGAAAGGCTTTTGGTCTCAAGGACAAGAAGGGCTGGACGCTGGCCGAGAGGCGTAAGAAGGTACAGCAGGACGAAGCGTGGGAGGAAAAGATCATCCGCTGCCTCTACCGGCCCTTCGATACCCGATGGATCTTCTATCACCCCGACCTCATCGAACGGTGTCGCAAAGAGGTGATGCGGCACATGATGCGGGAAAATGTGGGGCTTGTTGCAATGAGACAAGTTGCTTTAGATGAGCCATATACACATGTAGTTGCCACGGACAGTATTGTAGACAATCGAACGTTCATGAGCAGCAAAGGTATAACTCAACTCCTCCCCCTTTACGTCTACCCTGATACCTCCAAAAAGGACCTCTTCAGCGAGCTTGAGCCAGACGAGAGGAAGCCGAACCTCAACCCCAAGATCGTGGCGGCGTTGAAGCGGCGGTGGGGGCCTAAGTTCAGACCCCACCCCCAGCCTGCGGCCACCCCCTCTCCGCGTGCGGGGAGGGGGAAGGGGGGAGAGGTGTCTCCGCTTGCGGGGAGGGGGATGGGGGGAGGGGTTACAGGCTGGCGCACCCCGCCCCACCTTTGGGAGAAACTCAAACCCCTCGCCCGCGAGATGCGTCGCCATCCCACCCCGGCGGAAGACAAACTGTGGCAACGGCTGCGCAACCGTAAACTTTTGGGCTTGAAATTCCGGCGTCAGCATGCTCTAGATCGGTTCATCGTCGATTTTTACTGCTCCGAGGCCCACCTGGTGGTCGAGGTCGAAGGGCCCATCCACCAATACCGCCAAGAGGAAGACGGCATTCGCCGCGAACTTCTGGAGAGCCTGGGCCTCCGTGTCCTTCGGTTCACGAACGACGAAGTCAACAGCGCTTTGGATAGCGTGGTAGAGAGAATCGCCGCCGCTTTATCGGAGAGAGAGAGCACACTTTCACCCCTGAGGATGTCTTTCACTACATCTGCCGTCCTCTACGCGGATACCTACCGCGAGAAGTACGCTGAGTTCCTCAAGATAGACTTCCCTCGCATTCCCTTCACCGCTGACTTCGAGCTCTTTCAAGCCCTTGCCGCGCTGGGCAAACGTCTGGTGGACCTGCACCTCCTGCGGTCGGAAGAACTCGACCCGCCGGCGGCCCGCTTTGAGGGCGAGGGCGACAGCCGTGTGGCTCGCACCAAGAGCCAGGGCTTTCGCTACGAACCCAGAGAGGAACGGGTCTACGTCAACAAGACCCAGTACTTCGAGGCCGTCCCGCTGGAGCTGTGGGAGTACCAGATCGGCGGCTACCAGGTGCTGGCGAAGTGGCTCAAGGATCGCCGAGACCGGCAGCTTAACCTGGAAGAGATCAAAACCTACTGCCGTGTGGTGACAGCCATTCAGCGAACCATCGCCTTACAGGAGGAGATTGATGCGTTGTACTCGGAAGCAGAAAAACAGGTCGTCGAAATAGCGGATGGCACGTGACACGTCAAGGGCACTACGCCTAACAAAGTATTTAGGCTTCACTTCGTTACGGGGCTCCGTCCACGTCTCGTCTTCACAATTTGCAGGGCGCAAAAGCTTTTAGTCCCAATCTCTAATATCCCGCAAAGGGGGGAAGGAGATTGGGGAAGGAGGGAAGGAAATGTTTGGAGAAGGAAGAGCGAGGATGCCAAGAGTCTTTATTTCCCGACTACTACTGCTGCTGCCCGTCGTGTTTGTGGTAGTCATGGCCTTTTTCAGCTCGATTGCTACCATCGACGCTGGCACAGTTGGGGTAGTGAAGAGGTTTGGTAGAGTGACCGGTCAGGTACTGGATCCGGGGTTTCACCTCATCGTCCCCTTCATTGACCGGGTGCTGATCTACAACACCAAGGACATCATCTACGAGACCACTCCCGTCGAGAAACAGGCTGCTTCGAAGGCCGATTACGTCGACTATCCGGTGGACACCACCACTGAGGACGGGCAACAGGTTAACATCTCTTACTCCATCCGCTTTAGGGTGAAGAGATCCGAGGCACCCCGGATTGCTCAGGAACTTGGTGACGAGGCAGCGGTTGTGGAGAAGGTCGTAAAATTCCACTCCCGAGTTCTTTGTCGTCAAATCCCAAGGAGATACGAAGCCTCGGAGCTCTACACAGGGGATGTCACTGTTGTACAAAATGAAATTGTTCAGCAGATCCGTCCTCTTTTCGAAGAGAAGGGCTTAGAGCTTGACTCTCTCGGCATCAGGGAGATCACCTTCTCTGCTGATTACGTGGACGCCATCGAACAAAAGCAGATCGAAAAGGAGAAGGTCACCACGGAGCAGTATCGAGCCGAACAAGCCAAGTACCGCAAGGAAGCCACTATCACCGAGGCGGAAGGTGACGCCGAGGCCATCAGGATCAAGGGTGAAGCCCTCAGAGAAAATCCAGACATGGTTCAGTTGGAGTTCGTCAAGTCCTTGCGCGATCCAGAATCCAAGGTCAAGGTCATGGTAATTCCTGGTGAAGGGGTCCTTCCCCTTCTCTACCCTGGAACTACTGTAGAGGGTGAGTAGTCCTGTTGCCTCTAGCAGATTTGAAAGGCAGATAAGACTGCGCTGCCTAACAGCGGTTTACGCTTCGGGCTAAAGCCTTCGGTCCGAACTCAGGCCGAGGGCCACATCCGCATGCGAAACGGCAGGGCTTTCGCTACGAACCCAGAGAGGAGCGGGTCTGCGTCAACAAAACCCAGTACTTCGAGCCCGTCCCGCTGGAGCTGTGGGAGTACCAGATCGGCAGCTACCAGGTGCTGGCGAAGTGGCTCAAGGACCGCCGGGACCAGAGGCTCACCCTGAAGGAGATCAAAACCTATGGTCGCGTGGTGACAGCCATTCGGCGGTCCATCGCCTTGCAGGAAAAGATCAACGCTTTATGCCCCGAAGCAGGAAAACAGGTCGTTGAAATGGCGGATGGCACGCGACACTTCAAGGGTACTACGCCTGACAAAGCATTTACGCTCCACTTCGTTGCGGGGCTCCGCTGTTCAAACGTTAGCCGAACCCAGCTCCGAGGAAACCAAAGTAATCAAAGTAACGAAAGTAAGGAGAGATCGTGACGACTGAATCAATTCCTTGCTCAGAGGGCGAGCATATCTACGTACCCGAAATATGTGAGGTGACGAGAATCGCCCCTCTGACTACAACAGAGAAATTGCTGGAAATCAAGCTAGCTGACGGAAAGGAGCTTGGCCACTACCCCGGCCAATTTGTCGGGCTCTCCATATTGGGTGTAGGGGAGGCGCCATTCAGCGTTTGTTCCTCGCCTACGAAGCAGGACACATTCGAACTCACCATTCGAAGGGTGGGTGTGGTGACATCTGCTGCGCACTCGCTGGGACCGGGGGATCGGGTTGGGATCCGCGGACCCTTCGGTCGGGGCTTTAACATTGACAGATTGAAATCTCAGAATATTCTGGTCATCGCTGGCGGTATTGGGCTTGTCCCTTTGCGATCCATCATTAACTACGTGATAGATAAGCCTGAGGATTTCGGGCCGCTCACCATTCTCTACGGGTCAAGATCGCCGGCCGAGATTATGCAGTACGAGGATTTGAAGCGCTGGGAGGAATTGGACCGCGTGGATTTCCGAATGACAGTGGACACCGCTGACGAGGACTGGGCAGGAAACGTGGGCCTGATCACTACGCTGATCCCTCCGCTCGAGATCGAGCCGGAGCGAACATACGCGCTCATTGTAGGCCCGCCCGTCATGTTTCGGTTCGTGATAGGCGAATTAGCGAAGAAGGGACTACCCGAGGAACGCATGATCCTCTCGTTGGAACGGATGATGAAATGCGGTGTCGGCAAGTGCGGTCACTGCGCCATAGGGGACAAGTATTGTTGCACCGACGGTCCCGTTTTCAGCTACCCCGAAATCAAGCGATATGCGGAGGCATTGGGATGAAACACACGCTGACGACCTGTCCGTTTTGCGGATGCGGATGCTGCTTCTACCTCTTGACAGACGGTCAAGACTTGGTAGGGGTGATGCCTAGCAGCGAGCACCACGTTAGCCAGGGAGCGCTCTGTATCAAAGGGTGGAACTCATGGCAGTTCGTGCAGCATCCAGCCCGCCTCCTGACACCCCTCGTCAAGGACCGGAATGGATTCCGCGAGGCATCCTGGGACGAAGCTATCTCTCTTGTCGTAGAGAAGCTGCATGCCTTGCAGTCAGAGTACGGAAACGACGCTATCGCCTTCTTTTCGTCAGCCAAAACCACCAACGAGGAAAACTACCTGCTGATGAAGCTTGCGCGAGCCGTCTTCAAGACGAACAACGTGGACCACTGTGCCCGGCTCTGCCATTCCTCAACCGTCGTGGGTCTGGTGTCCACCTTCGGCTCCGGTGCCATGACCAACTCCATCGCTGACATAGAGGCGGCGGATGTCATCCTGGTCACGGGGTCGAATACGACTGAGCAGCACCCCCTCATTGGCACGAGAATCATCAAGGCAGTTGAAAAGGGAGCTAAACTCATCATTGTGGACAACCGCAAGATTGACCTCACCAGGTTCGCCACTCTCCATCTTCGGCAGCGCAACGGAACCGATGTAGCTTGGTTAAACTGCTTCACGAATGTCATTCTGGCCGAGGGTCTCGCAGACATGGAGTTCGCCGAGAACCATACCGAGAACTTCGAATCTC
>Ga0209986_10000019_pt1 | contig 127946 bp, 129 predicted proteins | sample BlataG_FD_183168 | JGI IMG/M metagenome (GOLD analysis project Ga0209986, IMG submission 183168) | Deep subsurface microbial communities from Black Sea to uncover new lineages of life (NeLLi) - Black_00105 metaG (SPAdes) (version 2) | ecosystem: Environmental > Aquatic > Marine > Oceanic >...
CTTTCTTCCAGGTCATAAGTCTGTTTCTTCATCTTTTCCCATTCAACATTCGATGTTGGACGTTCGATGTTCGATGTTCATTTTTTTGTAACCGTGAACGGTTACATCTTTTTAGGCACTTATCTTTTCAATTCCATCCATATAGGGCCTGAGGGCTTCGGGAATGATGACAGAGCCGTCTTCCTGCTGGCAGTTCTCCAGTATGGCGACAACCGTGCGGCCAACGGCAAGCCCTGATCCGTTCAGGGTATGGACCAGTTCTGTGCCTTTCTTCCCTTTTCTCCTGAAGCGGATCTTGCCTCGTCTGGCCTGGAAGTCTTCGAAATTGCTGCACGATGATATCTCACGATATTTCTGTTGTCCGGGAACCCATACCTCAATATCATAGGTTTTGGCAGCAGAAAACCCCAGATCACCTGTGCACAGCTCAACTACCTGATAAGGAATCTCAAGTCGCTTAAGGATAGTCTCAGCGTCTTGCAGAAGCTTTTCCAGTTCTTCATAGGAGGTCTCCGGCGTGGTAAATTTTACGAGCTCCACCTTGTTGAACTGGTGCTGTCGTATGAGTCCCCTTGTATCCTTGCCATACGATCCGGCCTCGGACCGAAAACAGGGCGTATAGGCAGTGTATAGCTTGGGGAGTTCTCTCTCATCAAGGATTTCCCCCTGATGTATGTTTGTGACAGGAACCTCTGCAGTAGGCACCAGGTAATAGTCCCAGCCCTCCAATTTGAACAAATCCTCTTTAAACTTAGGCAACTGCCCTGTGGCAGTGGCGCTGATGCTGTTGGTCATGAAGGGCGGAAGCACTTCCAGGTACCCGTGTTCCTTAGTCTGGATATCCAGCATGAAGTTGATCAAGGCTCGCTCAAGCCTTGCCCCCTGACCTATATACAACGCAAAACGTGCCCCCGTGATCTTGGCTGCACGCTCAAAATCGAGAATCCCGAGATTTTCTCCAAGTTCCCAGTGCGGGAGTGGTTCAAAGCCAAATGAAGGGATCTCGCCTACTTTCCTCACGACTGGGTTGTCTTCGCTGTCTTTGCCCACGGGGACGGAGGCATGGGCAAGGTTGGGAAGACCCATCAGGACAGAGCGCAAGGTCTGTTCGTGTTGCGAAAGTTCTTCGTCCAGCCCCTTTATCTTCTGTGAGACGGCCTTCATTTCGACCATCAGGTCCGAGGGATCTTGGCCATCCCTTTTTATTCGCCCAATACGTTCAGAGGCTCTGTTGCGCTGACGCTTAAGCTCCTCAACCTCAAGCAGGATGGCCCTGCGTTTTGAATCACAATCAAGAAAACCGCCAAGGCTGTAAGCTTGTCCCCGCTTGCGCAACGATTCCTGAACCAACTCCAGGTTCTGTCGAACAAATTTGATTTCGAGCATGATCCATCACCTTTTCGGGGATCGCAACTTCTAACATGCAGGTATTAGTTAGTCAATAATTATCATTACTTGACTTTCTTGCCATTTTTTGCTATTTTAAACATTTACATAATAAATCAGAGTCACAGCGCAGACGCATACCTGGCAGACGCATACCTGCCGCAGACGTTTGTTAAATTTGTAAGCAAATTGCGGAGTCATCTCATGCAGGATTTAAAGGAAAAAAAGTCTGAAATTAGACGTAATACCCTCGCACAACGCGATGCCCTATCAGAAGAAAAGCGTCATGAAAAAAGTAAGGCAATCATGGAACATCTCTTTGATTTTGCCAATTTTCTTGAAGCTAAAACCGTTCTCTTCTTCATGAACTCCACTAGCGAAGTAATCACCGAGGCCATGATCCGCAAGGCATGGGAGTACGAAAAGCTCGTTGCCCTGCCTCGGGTTGACAAGAAAGAAAAAAAGATCGTCCCGTTCAGAATTAACGACCTTGATCTGGATCTTCGGCCCGGTTATCGAAAAATCCGGGAACCCGTTCCGAAACGGTGCAAGCCGATCCCTGTTGAGCATATCGACCTTGCGATCATCCCGGGTATTGCCTTTGATGAACGCGGAGGCCGCATTGGCCACGGTACGGGGCTCTACGACAAATTCATTCCGACCCTTGATGTGACGACTCGAAAAGTGGCCCTGGCCTTTGAATGTCAGATCGTGCCGCAAATTCCCATGGAGCCACACGACCGGTATATCGACATCATTATTACCGAAAAGCGCATGATCTACAAAATCTGACCCGGCGGATTCAATACGTGCTCAAGGCCTTCCAGATTTTTTTTCTCCCCAATTGCCACTACTGTGTCGCCGCCCTGGAGTCTGGTCTGAGAGGAGGGGTTAAATAACATCTCCCCGTCAGGCTTCCCGATGGCAACAATAATCAGGTTGAAGTCCGTGCGTATCCCGGAGTCCTGCAAAGCCACGTTGATCAATTTTGACGAGGTGTGTACTGGCACCTCTTCCATCTGAAAGTCGCGACTCTTGTCCATCAGCGTGAGATCCAGGAAGTCGGTGACTGTTGGGCGGGCTATGATTTGGGCAATTCGGTGGCCGCCCATGACATAGGGGGAGACCACTTTGTCGGCGCCGCCCGCCATCAACGTCTTTTCTGATTTTCTCTCCCCGGCCCGCGCTATGATGAAAAGATCTGGATTGAGCTGTCTGGCAGCCAGGATAACATAAACATTGTCGCTGTCAGTTTTCAATGCGGCCACCAGTCCCCGTGCCCTTTTGACTCCGGCCTTGATGAGATTCTCTTCATCAGTCGCCTCACCAGGCACATGGAGTATCTTGCGATCCTCGAGTTTTGCAATTCTAGCAGGGTCTCGCTCTATGACAATGATGCCAATATGTTTTGAAGCGACAAGCTCATCGCAGATACTTCTTCCAACACGACCGTAGCCGCAAACAATGTAGTGATCCTTTTGTGCTCGAATATCTTTTCCCAATTTTCGCCTCCCCATGATCTCCCTGATACGACCCTCCATCATGAACTGAATCATACTACCCGCAAAATAGAAGACAAAACCCACTCCCAGAAAGATCAGGACCATGGTAAAAATCCGTCCGGGTGTAGAAACCTCGTGAATCTCGCCGTATCCCACCGTGGCCAGGGTGATTACTGTCATGTAAAGGGAGTCGATGGGTGACCAGCCTTCTATCAACATGTATCCGAAGGTGCCGCCCAAGAGCATCAGAACTAAAAGCAAAATGCCAATTATGAGATGGGATGTACGGTTCAAAACAAGACTCCATTTGTTCTATGATATAGATATAGAGGTATTGTAAAAGATTCAACAAATCTTTTGGCATATTGCGCTTGCTCTAGATATGGAAACTGCGGGGAGTGTGAATCTGCCGCCAAGCGCGGCACAATAGGAATCGTAAACCATGAGACGGGAGGCGGCTCACGACTTTGAATAGGGAAAAACGCCGAACAGAGGCATCCAGCCATTTACTTTGAGGTTAGCGGTTCCTTTACGCAAATTTTCAGAAATTGCGAAACGTCCATTATGCCGGAATGGAACCCACTACCTCCACGCTGAACTCACCTAACTCTTCAGGTAAATCAAAAAATACAACCATGAAGGGAAGGACTTTGCCATTGGGCACCCTGAAGTTCAACTTGTTCTGACCGAATCTGTTACCCAATCTCTTGTTGATGGTCTGTCTGTCCAGAGTTTGCAAGTCAGTATCCGATAAGACGTTGCCGCAATAAATAATACGATCTTGCGCTATCTTGCCGTCCTTCAAGTAGATGACACTTTTCAACCTTATGAAGTTGCGTGTTTCAGGATAATTACTTCTAATCTTGCCCTTGACCACGAAAAGGCGTCCAGCCGATTTGCTCTCAACAAATTCACCGGCAATCAGATTCTCAAGCAAGCTTATATGCATGTTTCCAGGATCAATCGTCTCGGATTTGCCGGCGCCCGCCAAAGATTCCAGAAAAGGTATTTCTATATTCTGGCTCTTTAAAATCGTGTATGCAGCATAAGCCCCTCCTCCTACAAGGACAATGATCAACACCACCATCAAGGGCATGCTGATACGTCTTCTCTCCGGAAGCTGTTCAACTATTGGTGGAGGCGGAATTTCATCTTGGATACCTTCTTCCGTCTCTTCGCCTTCCTCCACGGAAGCAATAGGCAAACCTTCAGGCAATGTCACGCCGGCATCTTCCGGTATCGCTGCTGTCTCTTCCTCGGCAGGCCATTCTTCAGTAGGCTCCTCTTCGACCTCGACTTCCTCCACGCTCAGGTCTTCAAAAGAGATCTCCTCTCCGGCTTTGATCTTTTCTTCTTCAGCCTGTTCTGCTACCGGAGGGATGTCTTCAGATGGAGTTTCTTCTTTCAGGCTAAGGCCATCAAGATCGATCTCCTGCTCCCCTTTTTCCTCAGAAACCGGCTCTGGCGTTGGTTCGGGCGCTTCCTCAAAACCAAGATCTTCCGCAGTGATCTCCTCCTCACTTACAGATATTTCTTCAGAAGCCTTTTGTTCTGCGGACTCTTCTTCGAACCCGAAATCCTCGAGCGAGAACCCCTCTTCATCCTGTCCCTCTTCTGACCCAAACAGATCAAAATCAAGGGGCTCTTCAGAGGATTCATCGGGTTGCGCTGGATCTTCCTCTTGGAGGTCAAGAGTTGGACTGATCTCCTCGGCCGCGGAAGTCCTGTAGGCCGTGAATATGTGCTGACAGTTCGAGCATCTGACTTTGGAACCTGATTCCTTGATAAGGCTTTCGTCCAGCCTAAACTTGGACTCACAATTTTCACAGGTTATGACCATTGTGGGCTCCTTTCCCTTACAGTTTCAAATGGTAGATTTCCGGCAGATTGCGATATTTCTCATCAAAATCCAGCCCGTATCCCACCAAGAATCCAACATCCACTACATGCCCTGCATAGTCAATCGGAATTTGCACCTCCCGACGTTCAACCTTATCAATAAGGGCACAAACCTTGACAGACTCTGGATGGAATTGCTTGAGATATTCCAAAATGTATGCAATAGTCAGGCCAGAATCCACTAAGTCCTCAACCACGATGACATGTCGACCTCTTATGTCCGTTTCAATTTCCTTTGTTATTCGGATTTGCCCGGAAGATGATGTGTCGGAGCCGTAACTGGCCAAACGGGCAAAGTCTATCTGAACAGGGATGGTAAGCTCACGGACCAGATCGGCCAGGAAGATGAAAGCGCCTTTAAGGATGCCGATGAGTACAACTTCCTTTCCATCATAATCTTCGGAAATGCGATTTGCGAGGATCTTGGTCTTTTTCTCGATTTCAGCCCTGGACAGGACTGGAATCAATTCTGGCGGCATAAGCTAACCTCAAAGCCCGGTCTCTGCCAACTCCTCGATCAAAGCCTTCTGTTTCTTGCTCAAACGTTTGGGAATCTTGACCAAGACTCGGGCGTAAAGATCGCCCCTCAGCCCCTTTTTCATTATAGGGAGGCCGAATCCCTTCAGACGCATCTTGGTGTTGTGTTGAGTACGTGGAGGTATTTTTAGATTAAGGTGCTTTCCGTCAAGAGTTGGAATATGCACTCTTCTCCCCAACAATGCATCGGTCAGCCTTATCTCTTGATCGATATAAAGGTCGTGGCCCACAAGTTTGAAGACTGGGTCATCCACCACCTTGGCCTGGATGTAGAGATCTCCTGGCGGTCCACCAAAGGCCCCAGGCTGCCCCTTGCCGGCCAAACGCAGTTTCTTCCCCGTCACCATCCCCTCGGGGATCTTTACGTTGATCTTGTGATGTGCTCCACCTTGCCCCTGAGCTACAGTTTTGGTAGTGCCATTGAATACTTCTTGGAGGGTCAAAGGCAGTTCGTATACCAGATCCGCCCCTTTTGCCGGGGCCCTCTGCGGTGATGTGTAGGCCGTAAAAGGATCTCCGCCAAAGCTGGCCTTCCGACATCGCCCCCCACCCGTGAATACATTCCCAAAAGCGCTACCGTCGAAGCCGAATTCCCTGAAAATGTCTCCAAAATTGAAGCTACTGAAAATGTCTTCCTGGGAATATCGCTGGCGAAAGCCGGAGGCGCCAAAGGCGTCATATTGCTTGCGTTTTTCCTTGTCACTCAGTACTGCATACGCCTCACTGACCTTCTTGAACGTTTCCTCGGCCGACTTATCCCCTTTAGTGCGGTCAGGATGATACTTCATGGCCAGTTTGCGATAGGCCTTCTTGACCTCACCCTCGCTTGCCTTTCTGTCCACACCCAGGATCTTATAATAATCGGTTTCAGCCATAATATTATGATGTTGCTCTTTGCAAAAAAAGAAGTCGGAAATTGTAAAAACCCTATATCTCAAATATAATTTAGGTCTTGATATTGTCAAGAGAATAACATGAGTATGGGGGATTAACCCTCACAAGCCCACGCTTTGAAAATCTTGACATTTCTTTGGTTTTTTGCCATATGATGCGGCAGACTTCGTCCTCGGAGATTGGTTGCGCCATGAATCTGCAACACAGCTCATTAGGGCTGGATTTTGCTTCTTGACGTTCTAGAAAGGAGTTGGAAGGTGGAACTCGTTGTTTTATTGAAACAAGTTCCTGATACTGAGACGGCGATCCAGATTGGGGAAGACAAAACTACCGTTAAGACGGAGGATGTGAAATGGGTCATTAACCCATACGATGAATTTGCCGTTGAAGAAGCCCTTAGAATCAAAGAGAGCCAAGGGGCGGGCAAGGTCACAATCCTTACTGCAGGACCGGAGAGAGCAGTCGAGGCTATCCGAACCGCCCTTGCCATGGGCGCCGATGAAGGAGTGCTTATCAATGATCCGGCGCTTGAGGGAGCCGACGGCCTCGGAACAGCTAGGGTCCTTGCCGCAGCTCTAAAAGACATCCCTTATGACGTCATCATAGCTGGCCAGCGCGCAGTAGATGATGATGGTTACCTGGTGCCGGCAGCCGTAGCGGAGTTTCTTGACATCCCTCAGGTGTCCATGGTGTTCAAGCAAGAGATCAGTGACGGAAATATCAGGTGCGAACGGACCGTTGAGGGAGGGACTGTGGTTATTGAAGCTGAATTGCCTGCGCTTTTTACCACTCAGAGAGGTCTCAATGAGCCAAGATATGCCTCGCTTCCGGGGATCATGAAGGCAAAGAAAAAGCCCCTGGCAAAAAAGACACTGGCGGATATCGGGTTAGACTCGAGTGGGGTGGGCCCGGCTGCGGCCAAGTGTAGAGTCAGGACGCTCTCGTTCCCGCCGGAGAGGGCCCCAGGCAGGATTATTGAGGGAGAGACTGTTGAGGAGGTGGCCGGTGAACTCGTGAGATTGCTACGAGAAGAGGCGAAAGTTATTTAAGTCCACTGTTGTCCGTGATTCGTGGGCCGATTATCCGATCACCATCGTGCGGACAACGGTGAACGGTAAACGGATAACCAGATAAGGAGAGACTGATATGGCAAAGGGTGTTTTGGTATTGGCAGAACAGATTGATGGTAGCTTCAGAAAGATTGCCTATGAGGTCGTCAGTGAAGGCAGCCGGCTGGCTGACGTCCTTGGAGAACCGCTCACAGCAGTCGTTCTGGGTTCCGGCGTGGAGAGGATGGCAGCGGAACTGGGCAAGCACGGGGCAGAGAAAATCCTGGTAGGAGATGATCCGGCGCTGGCTGACTACACCACAGATATCTATACGAACGTGCTTTGCGATATTGTAAAGGAAAAAGATCCGAAGATCTTGTTACTGGGGGCCTCAACTCAGGGCAAAGATCTCTCCGCACGGCTGGCTGCACGGCTCAATGCCGGTCTTGCCATGGATTGCACTGCCCTAAGGGTTGACGGAGAAACACTCATCGCCACACGTCCAATCTTTGGGGGTAAGGTTTTGGCCGATGTTGCCATTGAAGGGACACCACAGATGGCGGCCATACGCCCCAACGTGATGGAGATCATTGATGCGGAAAAGGCCGCAGATGTGGAGAGCATTCCGGTCAATCCTGGCGTGGGCAAGACAAGAGTTCTGGAAAAAAAGGTGGAGGCTGCCGCCCAGGTCGATCTAACCGAGGCCGATATCGTTGTCTCAGGCGGACGCGGAATGGCAGGGCCCGACTTCAGTGTTTTGGAAAAACTGGCCCAGCTTCTAGGCGGGGCTGTCGGGGCCTCAAGATCTGCGGTAGATGAAGGCTGGCGACCTCATTCCGATCAGGTAGGACAGACCGGGAAGGTCGTGTCGCCAAACCTCTACATTGCTTGTGGCATCTCAGGCGCTATACAACACCTTGCCGGCATGGGATCATCGAAGTATGTTGTAGCCATCAACAAGGACGCTGAGGCGCCCATCTTCAAGAAGGCTGATTTTGGCATTGTGGATGATCTCTTCAAGGTCGTGCCTGCCATAACAGCCGAGGTAGAAAAGCTTAAGGGGTAAAATGACCTAATACCGGATGCCAGATGCCAGTTATCATTTGGCATATCTTCAGTACAATGGCAATAAGAGCAGGGCGAATAAGTGCCTTGCTCTTTGTTTTTCAGCTTTCGTTTTCTGGCTTTCGGCTCTTAACTTTAGGCACTTTAGATCATTTCAAGGCATTTTAGGCATTTCTTTCTTGGGTCCTCCTCTGGTTGGAAGGGCCGCATTTCAGGGACCTGAGCTAGATGGCGTCATCCGCATCAATCAGGGAGGGGCAGAGCCGGGTAGCTTTGTGAAAGTGCGGATCACAGAAGCCCACCACTATGACCTGACAGGAGACATGGTATGACCGGGCTGAAAGAACGGATACTGAATGCCATTTCACAGGACCTGGCCGCAATCGAGAAGGCCCTTGCGGAAAACCTCCAGCCTTATCTTCCCCTTGTTTCTCACGTGGCTAAGTACATAATGTTTAGCGGCGGCAAAAGGCTCCGTCCAGTCCTCATGGTACTCTCAGCACGACTCTGCGGATACAAAGGAAATTATGACAAAACCCTGTCCGTCGTGTTTGAATACCTGCACGCTGCCACGTTGCTTCATGATGATCTGGTCGATGGGGCTGAGGTTCGCCGGGGTAATCCGGTAGCCCACTCAATCTGGGGAAACCCAGCTACAGTCCTTGTGGGAGACTTCTTACTCGCCCGTTCCATTGCCATTACAGCCAAGACCGATCAGATCGCCATAATTAACATCCTTGCCCATGCCACGGCCGAAATGTCGGAAGGCGAAATTCACCAGCTCTTGCACCGGCGAGATGTGGCCCTGGACGAAGGGCAATACATGGAGGTGATCAAGCGCAAGACTGCCTGTCTAATTCAGGCTGCGTGTCAGTCAGGGGCCTTGCTGGCAGGCGCCCCTGCGGATCAGGTAGAGGCCCTGGCCCAATATGGACATTGCCTGGGAAGCGCATTTCAACTGGTTGATGACCTGCTCGACTACACGGCAGACAGCAACGTCCTCGGAAAGTCAATAGGAACAGATCTGAGGGAGGGGAAACTGACACTGCCTCTGATTCACGCCCTGAATCGTGCCACCAAGGAAGACCGCCACCTAATGGAAACCATTATTCGAGATCAGGACTCAAGGAGAGACGACTTTGACACAATCCTCGAACTTATTAACAAGTATGGAGGCATTGCATATACAAACAAGCGGGCCCAGGAGCACACTGATCAGGCAAAGAGATGTCTTGGCCTCTTTGAGCCCTCAAAGACCCGTGCCCTTCTTGAAGACCTGGCCGATTATGTGCTCACGCGGAAGATGTAAGCAAGCCTTTATCGCGCAGGATGTCAAGGATTTGACAGGTGTTTTCTCCCTTGACAACAGAGGGTATTTGTACTAATAGAAATGCATTATTATTTCCGATCATGTGGCGTTTGCTTGCCAGTCCCCTTGGCGTCAAGAGGTGTGATTGACCCCGGACAAAAGTAAACTCATTTACCCTGTATGAAAGAAAATCTCATAAATACGAGACTACGACAGGAAAGGAGGGGAGGCCCTGGAAATGGAGAGCACACAGGTCGGGGAGCCTGGTTCTTATCCCCGGCATGTGACTTTAGGATGAAGGATATTTTGAAGTTTTTTGGTTTGCAGGTTTCTTAATAAGGAGGTATGCGATGCCAAGGATAGAAATGCCCCCGCCTCATGGAGGCAGACTTGAAGAAAGGGTTGCCAAGAACCCTGAGTTAGGGAGGAAGTTGGCAAAGAGTGCTGTTGCACAATATGACATCAAACCGACTCTGGACGAGAATGGGGTTCCTATCAGGAATGTTTACAGGGAGATCATGTCCATCTGCTACGGTTTCTTCTCTCCTGTTGAGGGCTCAATGCCGCAAGCAGAGGTTGAGAGGATTCTGAAGGAGAGAAGGCTCTTAAATGATTGGGTTTTCCCTTATCCATTAGTCTTTGATATGAGTGAAGAAGATTATAAGAATTTAGGTGTTACAGTAGGAGACAGGGTCCTTTTGAGGCTTAAAGGAAAGCCCTTTGCAATCCTCGACGTTGACGAGGTATGGAGAATTGATAATCCAGAAGAGTTGGCCACCAGGACCTTTGGGACTCCTGAGGGCAACCCGGAGGTTGTAAATGAGCCATTTGATAAGAAGATGCCGGGCTGGGTTATCTATAAGAATCTGAATCCGGTGGTATTGGCCGGTAAGTACAGAATCATCAATGAGCCCAAACTGCTACCTCCTTTTGATCGATTCTGGTTTCCACCCAAGAAGTCCAGGGAGGAATATACGAGGAGGGGATGGAAGACTGTCATAAACCATCAAACCAGAAATGTCCCGCATATTGGCCATGAGTTTCTCATGAAGAATGCCGCCTACATGGGCGACATGGAGCCGTGTCACGGTATACAAGTCAACGCCATCATTGGTGTCAAGAGACCTGGAGATTATCCCGACGAGGCAATAGTTGAAGGTCATGAGGCGGTCCATACCGGGGGCTATATCAACGAGAAGAGGCACCTGGTAACGATCTGTTTGTGGGACATGAGGTATGGGAATCCTCTTGAGTCCATGTTGCACGGTATCATCAGGCAGAATATGGGTTGCGCGTACCATATGTTTGGTAGAGATCATGCGGCTGTCGGTAAATATTATGATATGTATGCCACACAGACACTCTGGAGTGTGGGAATACCCAGTTTTGGTTTTCCTGCTGCGGTTAATGAGGTTCCGTATGGTTTGAAGATACAGCCTCAGAATATGAAAGAATTCTGGTATTGTCCCGTGTGTAACGAGATCGCGTACAGTGATTGCTGTGCTCACGACAAGGAAAAGCAGAAATTTAGCGGGAGTTTTGTCAGGGGCATGGTCGCAGAGGGTGTCTTTCCACCTAAGGTTATCTTCAGGCCCGAGGTATACAAGGTTATTGTTAAGTGGTGGAAGGAATTTGGTTATCCCTTCTGCAATCCGAAGTATGTGAAGGAAAAGGAAGAGAGACTAGAGGTAGATTTGCCTGATATGGATATCTAATAGGAGGTGCGAGATGGCCAAGACCATAGTTGTACTTTTAGATGACAAAAGATTAGGGGCAATCAAGGGAAGTGGGCTTGAGGATAAAGTAGTGGACCTATTTGGAGGCGGCGTACAGGCCTTGAATGTAGAAGTTCCTGAAGATAAGGTCAAAGAAATCACACATGCCTTTGACACCGCAAGGATAGATACAAGGGATTGTATAACAGATACACCTATAGCATTTAACAGGACGCTTTTTGAGGAGATAGCCAAATCAAAGTCTGTTGGCGCAGAGGTGGTGGATGCTGTTCTAAAGCGAATGGATGAGATAAAGGAGATGGCTGCCAAGGAGGGAGAATACTTGCCTGTTCCGGAGTTTTAAGATGTGACAGGTTTGCGCAGGCGCATTGGGTTGCAAGAGTTGAGGGCCTGCCGCCCGCCGGTTCTTAAAGAAGAAAAAGGGAGAGACGGTTTCAAGTCTCTCCCTTTTTTGTTGGTAACCGTTCAATAGTTCAGAGTTCACCAGTTCAGAGTTCACCGTTCAGGGGCATAAGCGCTAAGTTATTTTTGCACCGGATGGACTGTGGAAGGTTTACTGAAAAAAATGAACATCGAACATCGAACGTCCAACATCGAATGTTGAATGGGAAAAGATGAAAAAACAGAAATAGCCGTTGAATGTCCGGTATTGGATATATTCGTTTTTCATTCGACGTTGGACGTTCGATGTTCGACGTTCATCTTTCAAAAATTGCCCCTTGGACCGCGTGCTGCATCCGCAATCTAAAATCCGAAATATACTACTCCAACGGCTCCCTCCCACAATAACGTGAGTAGGACATGGCCAGGGTTCGATAAACAAGGTGTGCAAGCTTCGAGAATGGCAGATAGGTAAACAGACAGAACACAAAGACCAGATGAGCAAAATACATGGGATAGGCCACAACAGGCATGTGGGCCAACCGGGTTAATTGTGACAGCTCTCCGGTAATCCCTAATCCCAGGACCAGTATGAGCAAGGACCAGTCAAAATAACTTCCCTTTCCCACATCAGGGTCCCTGTCCTTTACACGGTTAGACATCATGAGTATGGCCCCTACTATGAGCGCAATGCCGCTGACATTCGCCAGGATTTTTACGGGGTTGGTCTGGGAATACGGTCCGGGTATTTGCAGTACATACAAGGCAACAAAGAAGATGTTCGTAACCACAAAAAGCCCGATAAAGGAGTACATGACGAGGATATGGGCAAGGTACCTGTCTTTGTTTGTGCTACACTCGCTGAACTTGCTGTGCCTCAAAATAATCGGCAGGGTGCAGACTATAGTTCTTAGAAAGTCCGGCACATTTAAATCCTTCCGCTTGGCCTTCCCGTCTGCAATGGCATGCTGGCGGGTGTCAGTCATAAATCTTGAGATGCCGATTCCAAAGGTCAAGAAAACCCATCCGGTTAGAGGAATAAAGATAGCGTCCACTAGCAAGGTGGGAAAGAATTTGGCAAATTCGATTTCACCACTCGGTATGTGCAAATGACCGATTGCACCAAGTAGTAAAAGATAAAGGGCCACGGGGATCCCTAACAACAGCCACCACAACCTCGAGTCGGCCACAAGCTTGCCCAGCCAACTCGGCCAGGCATATTCCTGAATGCTGTACGCTCTCACAGCATTTAGCACGTCCCCAGGCCGTGCCCCCCTTGGGCAGTATGTAGAACAATCATTACACTGATGGCAAAGCCAGACATCCATGTTGCCAACAAGCTTGTCCTTCAACCCCCACTGGGCAGCAATCATCTCTTTTCTGGGAAACGGTTTTTCGTCCGGCGAGATGGGACACACTACCGAGCACGTCGCGCACTGGTAACACTTCTTGAGAGTATCTCCTCCCAATGCCTTGAGCTGTCTGACAAAGTTAAGATCAGGTTCCACCCACTTACTGTCTGCCATTTTCCTACCTCCTCCTGCGGTTATAGCCGAACAAAGCTCTATGCTCAGATTCTACGCGCTTGACATGGAGTGTCGAAGGTCCGCCCATGTCGGGATGGAGTATTTCTCCAATACTCCAATCATCTTGCTAGAAACCCTTAAACGGGTTGGGGCCAACTCCTTGTATTACTTCCATGAACTCTGCGATTATGCCTGGCAGTTTGTCATATTCGTCAATGGCAATCTGGACCTGCTGCACTCGCTCTTTTTCAAGGGCCAGGCTCAGCAGGGCCTCGCCGATCTTGTCCATGCGGATGTCGGCCAGTTCGCTCCCCTTAATAAAGTGGCATTGGTAGTCATCGCCGAATTTGCAGCCGATCAAAAGGACGCCATCCATCCCTTTGGACAGGGCATCCTTGATCCACACCACGTTCACCGAGCCGAGGCACCTGACCGGAATGACCCTTACGTGAGCATTATAACTAAGGCGATTCAGGCCGCATATATCAAGGGCCGGATAGGCATCGTTCTCACAGGCGAGTATAAGGACCCTCAGTTTCTCCTCATCGTCTTCGGGAACGTCGATCGCCTTGACCATGGAACCGATCGAATCAATATTGTAATCGGAAAAACCAATGATACGCTCCGGACATGCCCCCATGCAGATACCGCACCTTCGACATCGGGTCGGGTTGGGTAGCGGTGTACCTTTTTCGTCGTCATCCAGGGCCCCAAAGGGACACTCCTCAGTACATCGCTTGCACTGCGTACACCTCTGAAAGAAAAAGTCAGGAAATGTCATATCCCATGACCTGGGGTGCACCGCAATGCCTCGGTTGGCCGACTCGAGACACTGGATCGCCTTTAAGGCAGCACCGGAAGCATCCTCCCTGCACTCCTGTATTCCTAACGCCTTGCGTACGCAGCCTGCTACATAAATACCCGTCCTTCGGGTCTCATAGGGGAAACAGATGAAATTCGAATCTGCATACCCGTCAAAGAGGTCCAGATCCCTAAACCCAGGTCCTTGTCGATACGCGAGATTTAGGATCGGATCATCCCTTGTGACCGGCGCCATACCCGTGCCCAGCACGACCATATCCACACTCACCTTAATGTTTTCACCGAGCAGCGTATCATTGGCCTCTAATACCAGCCCATCGCCATTTTGAGACACGCTCACCACGTCCCCTTTGGTCAGGAAAATCCCCTCATCCTGCTGAATGCTTTTATAGAAATATTCGTTTTGTCCAAGGGTACGCATATGCTGATAGAAAATATAGGCCTTGGCATCAGGGTTGTCTTCCCGGACATACTTGGCCTGCTTCAAGGCTACCATGCTGGTAATGGAAGAAGCATAAGGGAAGTCTGCGTCAGATCCCTGTCCGGGGCACTGTACAAAGGCAACGCTCCGGGCAGGTTTCCCATCAGACGGTCGCAAGATCTTGCCCTGGGCCGCCATCTCTTCAAAGGCCACGTTTGTAACGACATCCGGTATCGCTCCGAATCCCAGATGCTCATAAGTAGGCTCTTCTTCTTTGGGCGCTTCGCCTTCGGCCTCCTTGGGCGCTTCACCCTCCGCCTCTGCAGGTTCTTCGGCCTCTTTTTTCAGCTCATAGGGCTTCCAGCCAGTAGCCAGGATAATGGCCCCAAAGCGCTCAGCCTCAGGATCCTTGGCCAGGATATTCGCAGGATTCTCGGGCGTGGCTTTGTCAGCGCCGGGCGGTTGCGGTGGGGCCTCTGCTCCCTCGGCCGCTTCAACGGGTGCCGGTATGTCCCACTTGCTCTTGGTCCCGGGCGGCTTAAAGCTCACGTCATATAGCGCGGGGGCGCCAAAAATACGGGCCACCTCGGTCTCCGTACGGATGGAAATCTTTGGATGGGCCTCCGCCTCTTTTATGATCTCTTCAATTATGGGCGTCTGCAAGTTCTCGTACGGAAAGGACCAGGGTGTCTGTTTCCTGAGCTTAGCCGCAAATCCGCCGACTTGAGGCTCCTTTTCAATGACCGTGGCCTCGTAGCCGGCCTTTGCCACATCAAGGGCCGCGCTCAGGCCGGTGACACCTCCTCCAAGCACCATGATCCGTTTGTTAATCTCTTCCTCTGGATGGTATGGCTCGGGACGCTCGATCTTCTCGGCCTCGGCAATGCCCATGCGGAGATAGTCCTGAGCCATATCTTGAAGCCACTCGTCTACCTGGGGGCCCTCTTCGGGCATGGCATCTTCTCGAGGCTTATGGCTCCATACCACGCCTTCTCTTAGATTAACCCTTTCTACAATCGCCGGACGAAAATCAAAGACATCCCAAAGCACGCGTCGTGAACAGGCAGCAATAACAACCGTATTGACCCCTTCGTTCTCTATGTCATTCTTGATGAGATCAACGCCTTCCGGAGAGCACAGGATAGGATGGACCTTGCGGATCTTTATCTTTGGCGGGACCTTTTTTTCCAGTTTTTCTATATCCAGGGCCTCTCCCAGCCCACAACCCTTACAGATGTATACGCCAAACTTCTTTTCCATGGATTACCTCCTACCTGCTCACCAAAGTCTGAATGGCCTTAAGGGCCATACCAGTGGCATGTTGATTCGATGAAACTACATCTAGGGGCTTTGCCGCGCAACCCGTGGCAAACGTGCCGCCCTGGGCCAGATCCGAGACCACAAAGCCATCCGGGTCGTACTTAACATCACCTGGCAACCTGGTGTCCGCCGTGTTCGGAACCATCCCGGTCGCCAGTACAGCCATGTCAACCGTTTCCTGGACCTTTTCGCCGGTCACTGCGTTTTCTGCCACCACCGTAATATCCTTGGTACTCGCATCTTCCTGAACTTCTGCGACTTTGCCCTTGATCAGGAAGACATTCTCGTCCTCTTTGATCTTCTTGTAGAACTTTTCGTAACGCTGTCCAGGCGCCCGTATGTCAATATAGAATATATAAACCTGTGCTTCAGGATACTGCTCCCTCACATAGGTGGCCTGTTTCAGAGATGCCATGCAGCAAATATAGGAACAGTATGGCAGGTGATTTTCGTCTCTTGAGCCTGCGCATTGAACGAAAGCGATCTTTGAGATCTTCTTATTATCCGAAGGGCGCAGGATCTTTCCGCTGGTAGGGCCGTTTGGAGCGGCCAGACGCTCCATCATCATATTGGTGATGACGTTGTCGTATTGAAATCCGAGATTATCTATTTTTGAAGCATCATAGGGTCTCCAGCCGGTTGCCCAGATGATGGCGCCAACCTTCAGATTTATGTTCTTGGGTTGCATATCCAGATCGATAGCATCATACTTACAGGCCTCAACACACTTCTTTGCGTCCTCCGTGCCGAGAATCTTCGGAGAAATGACGTAACGCATGGGAAAGGCCACCCCTTGTGGCAGATAAGCGCCTTTCATCGTACACATATCAAAATTGAATTCATCGGGAAGTTTCGTTATGCAAACCTTTTCGCACTCGCCACAGCAAGTGCACTTTTCGTTCACATAGCGGGGATTGAGTTTTATAGTCACATCATAGCTTCCCGGAGACCCTGAAACGCTCTGTACATCTGCCAGCGTGAAGTAGTGAATCCTGGGGTTTTCTTTGATTCTTCTATAATTGATCTCAAGGCCGCACGTCGGAGGACATAGCTTGGGAAAGTAGTGCCTCAATTGAGCCACCCTGCCGCCTAAAGAAGGGTTCTTTTCCACAATAAAAACCTCATAGCCTACTTCAGCCGTTTCAAGGGCTGCAGTGAGCCCGCTAATACCTCCTCCCACAACCAGGATGCTGCCCGTCTTAATCGGATCTTCGGCTCTTTGTTCTTCTGTCATGCTATTCCTCCGTAGGCGTACGTTCTTGCGGAGAACCTCCGCGTCTAAGGTTGACAAACTCGTAAAAAGTCTCAACAACCTGTCATTTCGAGCGCAGGGAGAAATCTTTCCCGCCTAACAGCCGAAAATACAAGATTTCTCTCTTTCAGCCGTCGTAGCCAGCGCTACTTTCAGCCTTCGAAGCTTCGGCGAAGTAGGCATGGCGAAGTCGGCGCGGTCGAAATGACACATCCAACGGATTCCACTTTTTACGATTCCATCAAGGTTCAAGTTAAAAAAACCTCCAGGCGCCGCCTAGGCGGCGCCTGGAGTTTAACGACATTCATCTCTTACAGGGAAGGTGACCATTAGTCAGGGATGACCTTGATATAGTCCTTCTTAAACAGAGACCACTCTCCGCTCGCCGGATCATACTTTGAGTTGCAATAGCAGAACCAGTTTTCATCATCGGTGTTCGGAAAATCTGCCCTGTAATAGAAGCCCGGATAGCGGGACTCCTCCCTGAAGAGGATATGCCGGTTATGGAGCTCAACGGTCCAGAGTCTGTGTCTCATCTCATGGGCCCGCAAGAGTTCATGCAGGTCGCTAGCGCCCAGCTTGAAAGAATCCTCATGCATCACCTTGAACATATCCATGAGGATCTTGAGGTTGGTGCCGTTCGTCTGATAGTACGTGGCCCAGCCGCCGCCATACTCATTAGTAGCCTTCATCAACCGCATGGAAAAGCCCGAGGGCTTGATGTAATTCGGGTTGATGTCAGTTGCCGTGGTGTACGCATAGTTGTCAAGGAAGAGTCTCACCGGTTGCCACAGGTAATCTACGATCTCCTGTGCGGACTCCTTGGGCGCGGGCGCATAGTCGGCATTGTCGCCCACATACTTGCACATCGCCTTAACAGCAATACGGCCCTCTGCGTGGGAGCCTGAGGAAAACTTATGCCCGGAGGCGCCTACAACGTCTCCGGCGATAAAGAGGCCATTGAGGGTCGTCATGCGGTTATAACCCGTCTTGTAGGCATCCACGTTCCAGTCTTCCATCGGCCCGCCGCACCATACACCGCAGCAGCCGGAATGAGAACCGAGCAGATACGGCTCCGTGGGCATGATCTCTGACATGGTCTTTTCAGGCTCAACGTTGTTTGCGCACCACAGGTTGGCCTGGCCGCAGGTCATGTCAAGGAAGTCTTCCCATGCCTCGGATTCGAGGTGCTTGAGCTCTTTCTTGTCCAGCTTCGCTGCAAGGTCAGCCAGGGCGGTCGGGGTATCAAGAAAGATCGGGCCACGGCCCTCTTTCATCTCTGCCAGCATCACGTGGTTCCTCAGACACGTGGGGGTCACCGCAGCCAGCCCGTAAGGTGCGTACTTTTCGAGCTCGGCCTTGGTAAAGTCACTCGCCAGATAGTTTTCACCCAGCCCGTTTTGGACCTTTGCCTTGAAGAGAAGGAACCAGGCGCCCACAGGACCATAGCCGTCCTTAAAGCGAGTCGGGGTGAAGCGGTTTTCCATCATGGTCATTTCAGCGCCGGCCTCCATGCAAAGGGTATAGCCGGACCCGGAGTTCCATACAGGAAACCAGGCACGTCCCTTGCCCTCACCCTGGGACCGGGGCATGTAAATGTTTACAGCGCCGCCGCAGGCAACCAGTGTGGCCTTGGCCTTGATAATGAAGACCTTGTTATCGCGCACGCTAAAGCCGCAAGCGCCGGCAACGGTGTTCTCCTTGTTGGCATCCAGCAGGAGCTTTGTGATGTAAACTCTCTCCAGGATATTTTCTTCACCGAGCGCCTTCTTGGCAGCTTCTGCCACGATGCACTTGTAAGATTCGCCGTTGATCATGATCTGCCATTTGCCTGTGCGCACGGGCTCTGCCCCATCTTTCAGCAGGCCCAACTCGAGGCCCTTCTGGCCGTCGATGTTCTTGCCCTCCGGGCTCAGTTTCCACATCGGGAGACCCCACTCTTCAAAGAGATGGACAGAGTCATCCACGTGGCGGCCTACATCATAGACGAGGTCATCGCGGGTAATACCCATGAGATCATTTCTGACCATCCTGACGTAGTCTTCAATCGTATTTTTGCCAATATACGTGTTGATCGCTGAAAGCCCCTGGGCAACCGCGCCACTTCGCTCCATCGCCGCCTTGTCAACCAGAAGGACTTTCATATCGCCCGACCATTTCTTGGCCTCAAAGGCCGCACCGCTGGCAGCCATACCGCCGCCGATAATCAACAGATCGACTTCTCTTTCCTCAACTTCAGGATCTCTTACCGCGAGAAGCTCTCCCGTCGGTTTACTAGGTATTGCCATATCCGTATCCTCCTTAATGTTAATGATAAATTCTTTGTTTGATCAAACGTCTCCTGACAGGCTCGAACTTCTAGAGCTGAGGCGTGGGCAGCGTCATGCCGGCGGCTTCCTCAGTAGAGAGCAAGCCGGAGTCAAGATCCTTACCCTTCAGGTCTTCGTACGCGTTAGCCGCACCTTCCGGTGTGGTCCGGATGGGGAACTTAAAACGCTTGATCATACCGTTTCTGAACTTACAGGTCCACATCACATCCTCGCTGCCTCTCATGGGCATAATACTGGAGCCAAGGGGAACAAAGTCAGAATAGCCTCTCACCTCAACCGCCTGGGTGGGGCAGATCTTGACACATGAAAAGCACTCCCAGCACTGGTCGGGCTCCTGGTTATAGGCTTTCATGGCCACTGGGTCCAGGACCATGAGGTCATTGGGACAGATGTACATGCAAGCAGTCTTATCCCCGCCCTTGCAGCCATCACATTTTTCTTGAATTACGAAACTTGGCATTGATCTACCTCCTAAAATTGATTTTTTTGATTACTCCTGATGAGAGATCCTTCCACATGCTCTCATGTGGTTCAGTATCTCGCGTCTAATACGCACCTGTTCTCACATCCCCCCTTTCAACTAATTTTTCTTCAAACATACCCCATCACTGTAAAGATGGCTCTGACGGCTTGAGACACACTTTGCCGGCGCCAAAATGCGCAGCCCCAACTAATCTCGGGCTTTCACAATCCGGCTGGTAAACGTATCCACCAATTTCCCCAATAAAGGAAGAAAAGGCGAAGTATTGACAACTCAAACCCACAGCGTTGAACTCACGTTGCAACCCCGGATTCATCTGATTCGCCACGGCTTCACACCTGTCATAATCGTTCCTAGAATACCGCTTCGGCACGAAGAAGGTTGGGGAATTTTGTAAAGAAATTCAATAGATTGTACTGTCCCCCAGAAAGTCCCTCCTGAGTATCACTATAGGGCCATCTTGTCAAGGCCTTTTTAGGGTATTCTTGTGGAAAAACAGACAGGAAGCACAAAAAAGATCCTGGCCGATCTCGACCCGATACCCAGAACCGGAAATCGATCACCTCAGACTATTCCTTTGGATCCCCGTCTTGTTGACTTTAGGTCACCCAAAATGGTAGATGAGAACCGAATTCTCGTACAATGGAAAAAATCGACGTTGTGGGGCAACAGCAGGTGCCTATGGAGAACTTTCAAGAACTCACCCTGGATGACACGTTCCGGTTTTCTTGCCACCCCGGCATTTCCTGCTTTAACCATTGCTGTCGTGATCTGAATCAGTTCCTGACACCCTATGACATCCTGCGTCTCAAGAACAGACTCAAACTTACTTCTCACCAGTTCTTGAGTCAATACACCGTGTGTCATATTGGGCCAAGAAGCGGGCTGCCGGTGGCATCGCTCAAAATGTTGGCGGATGAAGACCTGAATTGTCCTTTTGTAAGTCCAGCCGGCTGCACAGTCTATGAAGATCGCCCTGGCTCTTGCCGCATGTATCCCCTCGGCCGCCTTGCTTACAGAAAACGTGGAGATCAACCCTGCAAGGAGCGCTATTTCCTTATCAGGGAGGCCCACTGCCTTGGCTTTAATGAGTCAAAGCAATGGACGGTGAGAGAGTGGAAGAAAAACCAGCAACTGGAAACCCATAACGATATGAGTGACCTGATGATGGACATCTTGTCACTGAAAAACCGGAGTGGGAAAAAGGAATTAACCAAGGAAGAGAATGATCTCTTTTACATGGCCTGCTACGACCTGGACAGATTCAAGGACTTTGCATTTGAAAAGAGGCTTTGGGATACCTCATCAGTTGAGAAGACTGTAAGTCAAGACATCCAAGAAGACGATGTGGCATTGATGCGATTTGGTATTGAATGGACAAAGCGTACCCTCTTTGGAGAGCCAAATGGAACTTAAGGGAAAAGTAGCCCTGGTACTGGGCGCCATCAAGGGAATTGGCAAAGGGATCGGGCTTGCCTTGGCCAGAGAAGGCGTGAAGGTGTCCCTGACCTATTATGATTGGGAAGAACATTTGAAGCAGATGAACCACGATTTTGAACAGGCTGGGGCCGAGCATCTCGCAATCAGGATAAACCTCATTGACACAGACGAAATTCCCTCCATGATTGATAAGGTCATCGACAGATTCGGCCGCCTTGATATCCTTATAAACAACATTGAGCGTGGCGGGTGGCCCGTCGTCCACGGTCCTTATGTCCGGGAACAATGGGACCTGGAGTTGGCCACCACGCTTCGGGCAAAATGGTGGGTCTATAGTTCAGCTCTCCCCCACTTGAAGGCCTCCGGGGACGGTGTCGTGGTCAACATCTCATCCATTGCCGGGCTCGTTGGCAGAAGCGGGCCAACAGGCAGGATCTTCAATGACGGTTACGCAGCCGCTAACCGAGCCGTATCGTCTTTTACCGAGACCTGGGCGCGAGAAGCTGCGCCTGAAGTGAGGGTCAATGAGCTGATGATCGGCCTGGTTGAAACGCGCCATGGCCCTGAAACCCGAGGGTGGGGCCTGCTCACGCAAAGCCAACGCCAAGAGATCATTGATCACACTCTCCTGCGACGACTGGGTCGTATCGAAGATGTTGTAAAAGCGGCGCTTTTTGTCATTCGGGACGCATCTTTCATGACCGGCAGCGTGCTCAGGCTTGACGGAGGCTATATGCTGGGCGGAGAATATTCTGAGCCAATGCCAAAAGGAGTGATTGAGTAGCAGAAGATAACAGAGGATGCCACAAAGATACTATATATTGCGTTTTTTTTTGGATGGACCACAATATATGCTTGACAATGGCTTTCGGAGATGCTAAACATCCTGTATGAAGTTACAATTCCATTTCCCGTCAGCAATTTACGGAACAGGCTAACTGTTTTCGGCTCTGGGGGCCCGCCATTATGTCCTCCAGGAATATAGGCACGCTTGTGCTGCAAGTATTACACCCCAGAGCCGAAACACAGCCTCCTACACTGCCCACTCCGGTATGAACTTCAATATGTGTTCTTTTATCTCTTCAAACTCCTGGGCCTCCACCTCAGCCTCCACTTCGTCAGCATCAAACCAACAGATTGACGCCCCTCGGTGATTGTACACATTGAAAATTCGTTTCCCGTCCGCGGTGGGGTGCTCCATTTCTACGACTTCTGCCACAATCTTCTTTGCCTCTTCATAGGGTATGTATCGTGGTTCTTCCATAAGTGCTTCCTTATTAAACGAGTGGGGATGGGAAAAAGATCTCTTCGTAAAGATTCAAGGCATAGCGGTCGGTTATGCTGGCAACAAAATCACAGACCTTCCGCTCCCGGGTCGTGCCAGGCGGAAAGCCGCCCATCTCCATCTTCTTCATTTCTTTTTCAAAGACCTCCTGGTTTTCCAGCAGATAATAGTAAAGCTCGGACAAGATTTTCTTGGCCTTTACAAACTCCCTGTGTACCTGATCAGACCTGTAGACATTGTCATAGAGAAACTGTCTGAGAGAAGCCATGGCCTCGGAAACCGATTGACTCAGGTCAAGGTGCATCTTCCCATCCTCAATCCGGCTTGATGTCACAAGGTCGTTTATCATGATCCTTACACGCTCAGAATGGGAACTACCCAGCACTTCCACACACAGTCCAGGAACCTGCTCAGTGTGGATAACCCCGCTTCGGATGGCATCATCCAAGTCATGATTGAGATAGGCCATGATATCGGCAAAGCGCACTACCATGCCCTCAACGGTCACAGGTATGTCATCGGGCTCCTCCGGCAGAACCGCTCCGTATCCCTTTGAATGCTTCAGGATCCCGTCACGAACCTCAAAGGTCAGGTTCAGGCCTCGCCCGCCTCTTTCCAGCACATCAACGACCCTTACGCTCTGTTCCGGGTGAGAGAAACCCTCTGCACTGATCTCCTTTAGGACAACCTCGCCGCCGTGTCCGAAGGGCGTGTGTCCTAAGTCGTGGCCAAGGGCTATGGCCTCGGTCAAGTCCTCGTTCAGCTTCAAGGCCCTGGAAATGGTGCGTGCAATCTCAGAGACCTCCAGGGTGTGTGTCAGCCTTGTGCGGTAGTGGTCTCCCAGCGGTGACAAAAAAACCTGGGTCTTGTGTTTGAGGCGCCTGAAGGCATTGCAATAGACAATGCGATCGCGGTCTCGTTGAAATTCCGTACGGATGGGACAGGGTTTTTCATAGGTTGCCCTTCCCCTGGACTCGCTGCTCAAACAGGCACATGAAGAAAGGTACTCCCTCTCACGCGCCTCGATCTCTTCCCGTATGGATGCAACCTTATAGAGTCGTGGCCTCTTCAAGGCCCTCGACACGACCATTGATTGAGACTCCTCTCAAATAATTCACATCGAACTGCAAGCAGAAAGGAATGGTTTCCTTATTGCACATGAACAAGGATCTGTAAAGGATAATGAGGCTTTTGTCGCTTTGCTTTATCCGGAGTTATGAGTTACTAGAGCGGTAGCATCCAAGATAATTGGATCTGTTATCATCAAGTCATGTGTCCATTACTCCGGGTCCGATGCTGCAGCAATAACGTGTCGGTCAGTATTGATGGTACTTCTCAATGACATTGGACAGCTATTTGGGTCAAGGGGAGGAAGCCGATCACTATGGACTACGAATTCTTCATGGGAAAAGCTATTGAAGAGGCACGGCAGGCGCTCAGCATTGGGGAATTTCCCGTAGGGTGTGCGATGGTATATGACGATAGGGTCCTCGTCACAGGCACACGGCGTCACAGCGCCCCGGACAAACATAACGAACTGGACCATGCTGAAATGTTGGCCCTGCGTAGGTTGATTGACCTGGAACAAAAAGTCGACAGATCAAAGGTCGCTCTGTTTTCGACTTTAGAACCTTGCCTCATGTGTTATTCCGCCCTTATCGTAAACGGCATTAGAACTATTGTGTATGCCTATGAAGATGTTCTGGGAGGGGGCGCCAAGGTGGACCTGACAAACCTTAACCCTTTTTACAGGGAGATGAAGGTTTCCATCGTACAAGGTGTTCTGAGGCACGAAAGCCTCGAGCTGTTCAAAGACTTCTTCTCCGATCCTAACAACAATTACCTCAGAGGGACTCTCCTTGCTGAACACGCCCTGAACCAATAGCTCTACATCTTTGAATCTCCCGCCTGTCTGCTGGTAACCTCAAGGCCCAGGGGGGCCAATCCTCATAAGCGGTAAGTTGTTTTGTAAACGTTCACAGGTTACATTCATGCCGTACGGAATTGTTTTGAAAGATGTTCATTTTTTTTCAGTAAACCTTTCACAGTCCATCCGGTGCAAAAATAACTTAGCGCTTATGGGGCCAATCCTCCGGCCTGATCACCGGGGCCTCAGATATGGCGTCTTGATCCCCCACACAAAAAACTCGACCCAACCAAAACCGAATTTCATCAATTCCACATCGTCTGTTCTAATCTTTTTTATCACTTCGGACTTCACCTTGTACCTCTTCAAAAAGGTGCTATCAAAAAGGAAATCGCGAAATCTATCAAGGTTGTAAGTAACCATGAAGGCCATCTTTGCTTTTGGGCCATACGGGCCCTCCGCCCCCCAGGGATCAGACTGAAACAGCCCTTTCACTCCTGCCCATCTGGCTGTCATTTTGTGATAAATGGCCGCCCCCTGGTCTTCTGCCCAGCTTTCTACTGTCCACTCGTGCGGCTCATACTGTCCAAGACAAAAATCCGGCGGTTTGAAAAAGTAGACGTCTCTGGCCTTGCCTTTTGGCCCTTGAAAAACAATGCCCTGTTCAAGAGGAAAAGTGCGACAAGCGTCAGGCCGATCCGGATAAACCATGCACCCGGCTTCCGCCAAAAAAGGGCATGTCTTCTGATCATTTTCGGCCATGCGGAGCAATACGTCCGGAAAGTAATTTGATTCTCGCAGCACTACATCTACATATTTATCTAGAAACTGATCAGAAGAGATGTTGAGTCGGTTCTTAAGGCGCAACACATCATAAGGATACAAGAACAAGTTTAAGTTCCGGCAACATTGCGTAAAACATGCCAGGCCTTCGTGGCAGCGAAATGAGAATGTTTCTCCATCACGAAGCCTTTTTGCAAGCAAGTCATCCTTCTGTGTACTGTCTATGTATTTCATTGCTTGTTTTATCCCTTGGTGATAATAACCCACAAGAATCCGGCACACAAGGGCTTTGGGAGTTTCCGTGGAAAAGACCGTCTCCTTTCAGAAAAACGCAAGAAACATATTCTTCCATATACTAACCCGCTGTAACCTCAGGTGCAGGCACTGCTACATTAACCCCGAGCAGCATGGCAGACAAACACTGCCTGTCGAAACCATAGAAAAGTGGTTAAAGGCCTTGGTCCATGAGGAAAAGGCCTCCAACCTTATTTTTATAGGCGGCGAACCAACCCTGCACCCGGGCCTTGATTTTTGTATCAAGGCGGCGAGAAAGATGGGATATGCCTCAATCACCGTGGACACGAACGGGTTCTTTTTTAACCGAATCTTGGACAAGGTGACCCCGGAAGAACTCGACTATTTCAGCGTAGGGCTGGACGGTTCGTGTGAGGAGGTCAACGCCCTCATTCGCGGCAAAGGGAGTTACGACAAGTGTCTTGCCGGCATAGAAAAGGCCCTTTCAAAGGGGTTCAACGTCAGCCTGATCTACACGGTGAGCCAATTGAACATCCGCGACTTGAAAAACATGCCGCATTTCCTGAAAAGCCTAGGTGTCAGAAGGTTTTTCATTCAAGTCGTTGGAATCAGGGGGCGATCGGCACAGGATAAAGAACGGGGGTTTCAACTGACACGAAAGCAGTGGGGTAATGTGGTACCCAGGGTGGCTGCCAGAGCAGCCCGTCTCGGCATCCATGTCAGTTATCCCAAGGTATTTTTGGAAAAGTCAGAACGCTTTGAGTGCGCGGCGCTGGTAGCCGAAAACTTTTTCATATTTCCCAACGGCAGGGTATATCGGTGTCCCCTGTGCGAAGATTTCCCCCTTCATTCCTATGTCTTTGAAAAAAACAAGCTCTCTCCAAGGCCTCCCATAAATGAAACAAATCTGTTTCAGCTATCTATTCCGGAAGGTTGTGTCATGAACAGGCTCGTTCAGCCCGGCAACCTGAACTACGACAGACAGGGGAAGCCTAGGTATAAGATTGCCTGCTGTCTGTTGAAGGAAGAAATCAAACCACTAGCTGCCACAAGTCGTTGAGTGGTTAAGTAGTCAAATGGTTCAGTACTACTCAACCGTTCGACTACTCGACTATTCAACCAACAAGGAGTTGACAATGTTACAAAAGCCCAAAGCTTACGACGTGCTTATTGATTTTATCACAGGAAAGGAAGTCCCGAATATCGGGGCAGAAGAAGTTCGACAGCAGGTGGAGCGTTTCCTGGTAGAGACAAAGGGTTACAGCAAAGAGGACATTGAAGTGGACGCCGACCTCCGGTTCACCATTGGCGACGATGAGATCCATTCCGATGTGGACCTCGCTGTCCGCCTTGAGGGAAAAAGGTTCATGATCCTGAAATGCGTGCCGGGATCGCTGGGGTCGAGGCAAAGAGAGACCCTGGCGGCAGCGAGGTTGCTCGATGCCCACCAGATCCCTCTTTCCGTAGTAACAGACGGAAGGGATGCCGAATTGCTCGATACTGTCACCGGCGACGTCCTTGAGCAAGGCATGGAAGCTATTCCCTCCAAAGACGAAGCAATTCAACGAATGGGGGAGATGGAATTTCAACCCTTTCCGCAAGAAAGGCTGGAGCGAGAAAAAATCATTTTTCGATCTTACGACGTCATGAACATCAATGTGCGAAGAAAGCTAAAGCAGGTTTAGATCAATGGGGTAGGCCTGCGCCTGGCGTCTTCAGCCTTTTCTCAAGCGCCATGGCCTACTTGTCTCCGGGAAGGTCTTTGCCGCAGTGCTTACACACCACTGCCCTTGCCTTGATCATCTCGGCACAGAAAGGGCATTCCTTGGTGTAGTTTCGTTTGTGAATCATCTCAATGCCGGCCTCAACCTTTTCCCTGACCAGATCATTCTCAAAAACATGATTCCTGATGGGCTCAATGACATCAAGTTCCCCAATTTGTCCTATCATTTCGGCCGCCTTCAACCCAACTGGAGGAAGAGTGTCATCAGACAAGAGTACCTTGAGTATGGCAGCAGCGTCCCCGTCTTCAAAGAAGGCGTCAAGGTCTTCCAGCCCTTTTTTCTTCGCGACTTTCAGCGCCTCTTCCCTGGCCTTCACCTCTTCATCAATAATATAACCTGACGCTCCTTCGCGGCTGTAAACGAGCATGGAGTCCATCCCCCCTGACATGGGGTCGCATATACATCGGTAGGAAGCCGCCGTTGCATAGTTGTCCATGATATTCTTCCAGCCTTGAACAAAGGGGGGGCAATTATCATTGAAACACACGTAAAGATAGGGCGTACCCCAACCCAAGCCATCCGAAAAGTTTATTGGCGGGCATTCCCATACGACCATCTCTTGACCGCAATGCGGACACACCGGTCTTTTTTCACTGACCATCTTGTTGTACACGTCTTCTCGTGTAAGAATTGCCATGTTTAACCTCCGATTATGAAATCGTTTCGCGATTTCATAGAATGCGGCTTCGCCGCTTGAAAAAACGAGTTCTTATGGTTTCAACATAATACTCTGCTTTCAAAAGTCAACTTGTTTCCAAAAAACACCGAGGTTCCTGTATCTATTGAGTATCGCAGACATTTCAGGAATGGTCGCGTCTTGCCTCAAGCCAAAAGGTACGGGGCAAGGATTGACACCACGGTCTCACATGGTATTAGTTGCCGGCAGATGATCTTGATCTGAGAAATTAAGTACCCAGCCTTTTGCAGGCAAGAAAGGATGCTATATGAAAAACCCTGGTGAAACATATCAAGACGGGATTGAGCCACGGAAATACAAACCAGACACAAAATTCAATTTCTCCTGCCACAAGGGTAAGGAATGTTATACCCATTGTTGCAGTAACCTCAATTTGATCCTGACACCGTACGACATCGTGCGGATGAAAAACAGACTTGGACTCACCTGTGATCAGTTCCTGGCCATATACACAAAGCCGGAGATGCTATCGAGAACTCAGCTTCCAGTGGTCACACTGAAAATGCTCGACGACGACAAAAAAAGCTGCCCGTTTCTCACGCCACAGGGGTGCACCATATATGAAGACCGCCCTGTAACGTGCCGCTACTATCCTCTGGGCATGGCTGCGTTCAGGGAACAAGAAATCCAGCCCACGGGGGAAGATTTCTATTTCATGGTCAGGGAATCCCATTGTCTTGGCCATCAAGCGGATAAGGAGTGGACCGTAAGCGAATGGCGCAAAGACCAGGGCGTAGAACTATACGACGAGATCAACAAGGGCTGGATGGAGTTCATGTTGAGAAAAAAATCCTTCGCGTTTCAGGTAGAACTCAGCGAACAAAGCCGGAGCATGTTCTTCATGGTGAGTTCCAATATGGACAAACTCAAACGTCTCATATTTGAGAGCACTTTCCTGGACAAATACGATGTTGAAAAGGATGTCCTGGAAAAGATTAAAACCGATGAGGCCGCCTTGCTCAAGTTTGGCTTTGACTGGCTCCAAAGCGCCCTTTTTGGAGCAGATAAGGTCAAGATGAAGGATCATGTGCTCAAAGCCTATAAAGAAAAGGCCAAGAATGTTGGAGGTTAGAGGATCGCCCCGTTACCGGGGCTTAGGGTCTGAGGCAAGAGAAATGGTTTTTTTGCCTCCAACCTCTAACCTAACGCCTCCACCAACTTCTTAATATCCTCTGTTCTATCCTTGTGAACAACCAGGAGCCCCGCTCCTGCCCGCACCACCACCAGGTCCTTGACTCCAATGAGCATAACGGTTTCTTCGGGGTCTTCGCAAAAGACCACGTTATTGGTTGCATCCAGAGTCACGGGGTTCCCTCTGCAGCGGTTTCCCCCATCGTGCTCGGGCAGATAGCTTTTCAGCGCCAGCCAGCCCCCAACATCGTCCCACGAAAACCTGGATGCCACACAACACACCTTTTGCGCCTTCTCCATGACGCCAAAATCAATGGAAACACGAGGAATCGATTCGAATGATCCCCTGAGGGCATCATTCCATTCGGGCGTCTTATCAAAGGCGGCAGCACGGGACAGGGCCTTGGCATGGTCTGGCAAGTGCGTCTCCAGCTCTTTTAGAATCGTATCCGCCGTCCATACAAACATACCGGAATTCCAATAGAACCTGCCGGACTTCAAATACTCGCGGGCGGTTTCCAGTTCAGGTTTTTCCTTAAAGCGCAGGAGTTGGAAGTGTTCGATCCCGTCATCATCAAGAACCCGACTGCCCCTTTCCAGATACCCGTACCCGGTAGCCGGAAAGGTGGGCTCAATGCCGAAGGTGTAAAGGGCATTATCATTAGCTGCTCTGCGGGCCGCTGAAAGCAGAGTCTTCTGGAATAGAGAAACAGGCTCGATCAGATGATCCGCTGTCAGTGTGACGATGATTGGGTTGCCAAAACGCCTCCGACACAGCGCGGCCGCAAGACCGACGGCAGCAGCCGTATTCCGCCTAATGGGTTCCCCGATAATATTTTCCGCCGGAATCTCGGGAAGCTGGTCCTTTATCATAGAAACAAAGGCCGCATTCGTTAACACCAGCACACGCTCAGCAGGGACGAGATTCGAAATGCGATCAAAGCTCTTTTGCAGCAACGTGCGGTCACCGAAAAGATTCAGAAACTGTTTCGGTCGTTGTTCCGTGCTCAAGGGCCAGAATCTTGTCCCCGCCCCTCCGGCCATGATCACGACGACCAGATCCAACTCATCTTCTTCCATATGCAATCTCCCTGACTCTGCGGTCACGCGGCTCTTCTCGTCTATCACCAGCTTTCATTCCCTTCCGAAATCATCCTCCAGCCGTTCAATATCGTCTTCCCCAAAATAGTCACCAGTCTGGACCTCAATAAAGGCCATATCCTCAGTTCCGGGGTTCCCAACACGGTGAACAGCTCCCCGTGGAATATCAATTGACTGCTCAGCTACGAGATATACTTCTTCATCGTTCCGTCTCACAATGGCTTCCCCCTTCAAGAGGTACCAATGTTCAGCCCGGCGTTGATGTCGCTGCAGGCTCAAACGTTTGCCGGGATAGACAACGATCCGCTTGACCTTGTGGTCTGGCTCGTCCGAAAGAACCTGGTAGTAGCCCCACGGACGATGGTCTTCTTCCAAGACTTCGCTCATGACATATCACCTCCTGAAATGCTTTCTGCAAAAATTTTCTCAGCTATCGCCAAATCGTCCGGAGTGTTGATGTTAAAAAATGAAAGCAGGTCTGGATCTGCGGATCTGATCTGTGCGTCAGACACCTCCTTGACTTTAACCTTTGGGAAGAATCTGATGATTTTCGGGTCTTGATTCTCAAGTTGATGATCAATCGGCTTCATGCAGCGCTTCGAATAGATAGCGCAAAGCGGTTGGCGGCCCTCCGCGGTGACCGGTATGATCACATCCCACTTAGGCTCGATCTCTTCAAGCAGGCGCTTGATCAGCGGCCTTGACAAAAAGGGCGTATCACAGGCCGTAACAAAAATATGAGGCGCCGAGGCATGAAACAGACCTGCATGGATGCCGGTGAGGGAGCTGCGGACTGGGAAAAGATCGCTCACGATCAACGCGTCCCATGACAGATATTGAAGCGGATCATTGGTAACCAGCAACACCTCTTCAAAAAGGCCGTCAAACGTGTTGAAAAGGCGGTCCAGGATCCGCTGATGCCCCACGGAAAGAAAGGCCTTGTTTTGGCCTCCCATTCGGCTGTTCAAGCCACCAGACAATATGACCCCTGAGCAAGGATATCTCATCATGTCCCCTCCAAAACCGCACACTGTGCAACTCCCAAGAAAGCGCGGGCTGTATGGTTACCGTAAGCCCTGGGGAAGAACGCTTTTTCTTCCCCAGTGATTGAGAACGCACCACACTGTGTGGGAAGAACCCGATGTTACAGAATAAAGCTATCAGACCTGTGCCCGAGTGGTCAAGTACACATTGCTGTGGAGTTGCCCTTGACTAAGAAAATACAAAGTGTTATTCATGATGTCCGTACAGTACGGGATCGAGGCTGTTTAAACGATTTCGAGATTACTCAAGCGGTGAGATTGTCTCCTTGTCATGGGACGGGTTAGGGCTGGCCTTAAACTGGAAGACTCGCAAGATCCATGGCTATGTTAGCGACTTTGCCATTGCGGATTTTGATAACGACGGCGAGGAAGAAATAGTGGCCGCAGTGGTCATGAGCAAAGGGGCATCTTTCGTAGTCAAGCCAAAAAGCGCTATCATAAGCTACGATCTGACGATCCCAGAGGCAGAGGAAAACCAGTGATCCTCTCATTGGCGGTGTAGCTCAGTCGGTCAGAGCATGCGGCTCATATCCGCAGTGTCCGGGGTTCAAGTCCCTGCACCGCCACCACCTCAAAATCCAGCATAGTCCAACCAAGTACAAAAGGCCCTGAAAATCAGGGCTTTTTTATTTCTGTTAGTCCAGCCAGGTCTTATAAAATCCATTGACATCCGGGGGTAATTGGGGTAACTTTCAAGCCAAGTTACCCCAAGTCGAAATCAGTTACCCCTAACAATAGGAGGCAGCCATGCCGCTGACTGACGCCAAAGCCCGCAATGCAAAGCCAAAAAACAAGCAATACAAGCTCTTTGACCATCACGGCCTTTTTCTTATTGTTTCCCCTGCCGGGGGTAAGTGGTGGCGCTTTAAGTACCGGTTTGGAGGTAAGGAAAAGCTGTTGTCTCTGGGCACTTACCCCGAAGTGAGTCTGTCTCAGGCCAGAGAGCGCCGAGATGCAGCGCGCAAACAGGTTGCGGACGATATCGACCCGAGCCAGGCGCGCAAAGCTTTGAAAGCTGCAAAAATCCAGGATGAAAATACCCTCGAGGTTGTCGCGCGAGAGTGGCATGCCAAATTCACCCCAACATGGACGCCGGGGCATGCCGCATCGATTCTACGCCGACTTGCACTGAACGTTTTCCCCTGGGTGGGCACACGTCCGATCATTGATATCAACGCCCCGGAATTGTTGATGGTGCTACGTCGGATTGAATCAAGAGGGGCACTGGAAACGGCACGCCGAATCAAGATCATTTGCGGTCAGGTCTTTCGTTATGCTGTTGCCACCGGCAGGGCTGAAAGGGATCCGGCAGCCGACCTTCGCGGAGCCTTGCCGCCGGTCCAGCCTAAACATATGGCGGCGATGACCGATCCGGACAAGGTGACGGGCCTGTTGAGGGCGATTGACGGTTATCAGGGATCATTTGTGACCAAGTGCGCCCTACGGCTCGCCCCGTTGCTTTTCGTCCGCCCCGGCGAGCTTCGCCATGCGGAATGGGCGGAAATCGACTTAGACGCAGCGGAATGGAATATTCCGGCCGAAAAGATGAAGACGCGGCAACCGCACTTGGTCCCTTTGGCGGAACAGGCTGTTGCAGTCCTGCAGGAACTGCATCCTCTCACGGGTACCGGTCGATATGTGTTTCCGAGCGCGCGGACCCCGCTGAGGCCGATGAGCAACAATGCTGTCCTTGCGGCCTTGCGGCGCATGGGTTTTCAAAAAGATGAAATGAGCGGCCACGGCTTCCGGGCCATGGCGCGGACCATCCTTGACGAAGTGCTGCAGGTTCGCCCCGACTTCATCGAGCATCAACTTGCGCACGCTGTCCGCGATCCGAACGGCCGGGCTTATAACCGGACTGCCTTTTTGGAGGAGCGTCGAAAGATGATGCAGGATTGGGCTGATTACTTGGGCGGCCTGAAGGAGGGCGCAAAGGTGATTCCGCTCAAGCGGCAGGCAGAACAATAAGCAGGATTTCGCGGGATAGGTCCGGCCGGCCGACAAGCTGTCTATCCTGGGGCAGCTTCCCGCGTTCCAACCACCAGGCGCTACAGGAGGCGCGTTATGGGGCGTTCGTGGCAACTTGAATTTTTGGACAGGCTTTTGCCTGAGTTCAAATTTTTGGAGGAAGCCAAACGGAAAAAGGAGCTGGCAGAAAAAGTCTGGAAAGAGGAAAAACTTAATAAGAGTGAGAAACAAGAGATATATTTTGCGCTTACGGGCGAAAACCCACCCCCCGGTAAGAGGCGAGGGAGGCCTACGGAGCAAGAGCGAAACTTTTATCTTGCATATGATTATCTCCGCGAGATGGCAAAAGAAGGAAGGAAGACACCACTGGCCAAATTGAAAAGTGACCTTTCAAAAAAATACAAGTTAGGAGTCCGCAAAGGGACAGAAGATAAAGAATCAGACCGCGAAAACACATTTTATGCTGCTCTCGAGAGCGGCCGCCAACAAATGCGGTGCTTCGCTGAGGAAATAATCAGACGCGCAAAGGATGGGAGGCTTTCAGACCCGAGCCGCGCGCGTTCGCTGGCCGAAAGGTTTTTGAATTGGTTGGACGACTTCGAAAGAAAGACCGAACACCTCAAAAAATCCAAATTACTCCAATAAAAACCGCAACAATTTAATGGAATAGACTTTCAAAACATCCGGCGTAAAATTGTCTCCAACGTAGATGATCATCATCGGACAAGAGAACCGATGAACACCCCCTGAAAGGAGACAAGTATTATGAGACACACCCTCCCGGAAACCGGATATGTCCGACTTCCTCAAATTCTAGGCAATCCTAACGCGGAACCGCCCATTCCGGCCATCATCCCGGTGAGCAAATCAACATGGTGGCAGGGTATCCGGGAAGGAAGATTTCCCGCGCCTGTCAAACTCGGTCCCCGTATCTCGGCATGGAGAATATCTGACATTCGCGCGCTTATCGATGATTCGGATGGAGGTAAAAAATGGGCGGTATTGTAGACAGCATATTTGGATCGACAGAATCACCATCGGTAAGTCAGGCCACAACGCAGACGCCGGAGCAACAGGCGCTTTTAAAGAAGCTGTCAGAGCTTCTTCAGGGGCAGCTTGGGACCGGGGTGGAATCATATCCAGGCGACATGACGGCGGGTCCTTCAGGCCTTCAGACTCAGGCTTGGAATGAGATCAGCCGTCTTATGTCTGGCGGGAAATCCGGCTCGTCAACTGAGGCCGTCAACAGGATTTTGCAGGGCTCGGACGTTGGAGAATTCGATCCTGCCGCTATTCAGGATTGGTATAAAAACGCCCTGGTAAATCCCGCAATGGCGGAATGGGAAAAGAACGTTGCGCCAGTCGTGCAGGAAAAGTTCATCGGCCAAAACGCCGGAAGTTCAGGGGCGGCGAACAGGGCTATTGCCGGATCTGCTGAAGACTTGATGACCAACCTGAACGCTCAGTTGGCGGCAGCCCTGTATGGTGAAAAGGGCGCATACGATACCAGAAAGTTCACGGCTGGCCAAAGCGACCTCAACCGGGCAACGGCTGTCCCTGGCATGGAATCAACGAGCACGATTGATTTTCTGAAAACCCTTGGCATGGGCACAGACGCCGGAGCCACGCAACAGGCCTTGAACCAGACAGACATAAACGAGTTGATAAGCAAGTGGACCACCGAGCAGCCGTACAATAATCCGTGGTTGAACCTACTGGCAAATGCTTTGGGCACCACGTCTTTTGAGAACGTGGTTGATCCGGGTTCGCGGTCGAGTGGCCTGATGCAAGATTTTATGCCGGCAATCGCAGGGTGGGCTGGAAGTGACACTGGGTCAGAAACGATATCCGGTTGGCTTGGCGGGCTTTTCGGTGGCGGCGGCAATGGATGGAGCGATGCCGATTCGGCATTACTGGATTATTACTACGCGTAAGGGGGCCGTCTAATGGCGATCTATCTTCAGCAGAAAAAACAAGGCGGCGGTCTTCAGGACCTGCTTAGCATCTTCGGTTCTGGCTCTGGAGGTGGCTCCAATTCGTTTATTGATTCCATTTTAAATTCGGGATCGGGATCGGGATTGACAAGCGGCGGCGAGGATACGCAGCTGAGCCTTAATGATCTAATGAGCCTGTTTAATGCCTATAAAAGTGGCGGTTCCGGTGGCCCCATGTCTTGGTTGGGGGTCGGTCAGGACCTTTTTGGCATGAATTCCGGCAAAAAAGATACTGGGATGTCTGAAGCAATCAAATATGGGTCTGCTGGCTCTGTTTTTGGTCCGTGGGGGACTGGAATAGGCGCGATCTATGGTTTCGGCAAAGGCGCAGACCTGTGGTGAATGAGATTGGATGCTTGAGCATAGAATCTGGGGCAGGTGCATTTCCAAAACTTTTTTTTGTTTCATTCTAGCGGTTTAACCTAATGGCACAAGGATTGCCAAGTGTCCAGAGAGAGGGCAAAAAAATGAATAATTTGGAGTTAACAGTGGGGCAGGTCGCTGCCTTCGCTCAGTGTCACCGGAACACGGTTTTGAGGTATGAATCGAAAGGGATAATTTCATCGTTACGCGATAACAATGGCTTTCGCCGATTTCCGGTGCGCGAGGCCCGCAAGTTGAAAGGGGTGCTCTCCATCCGCGTGGCAAGTTCCGGTAGCGAAGTGACGGAACAAAGGGAAGGGAATGAAGATCACCGCAACCAATAGATTGACACTTGAGAACGTCCCGTTTGACCTAGAAGGAAACCTACAGGACCGCCTGACATTCACAAATCCAAAATGGGAAGAGAATGAGCGGCATGGATACTTGAACGGCGAGACCCCCGAGAAGCTCAGGTTTTATGAGAGGGAGGGCAATACCCTTATTCTCCCCCGTGGGTTCATTCGGCAGTTAATCTTTTTGTGCAGAAAACATGGTGTCAATTTCAGAATTACTGATAAGCGCCGGACCCTGCCTGAAGTGAAATTTACTTTTCAAGGTAAGCTCAGGTCCTTTCAAGTTGAGGCCGTTGAGGCCATTGTTAAGCGTGATTCTGGAACCTTTAGTGCCCCTACAGGTTCAGGTAAAACAGTTATAGCCCTTTTCATTATTGCTCACCGGAAACAACCTGTTTTGATTGTAGTTCACACCAAGGAATTGCTTCAGCAGTGGATTGCCCGAATTGAGACCTTTCTCGACATTCCGGCTAATGAAGTCGGAGTCATTGGAGACGGCAAGAAAATTATTGGTGAGAAAATCACCGTGGCTTTAGTGCAATCCCTTTATAAGTGCGCCGATGAGGTTGCTCCGTATATTGGTCACCTGATCGTGGATGAATGTCACAGGTGCCCTTCAAGGACGTTTGTGGAGGCCGTCACAGCGTTTGATTGTAAGTACATGCTGGGACTTTCAGCTACCCCGTGGAGGCGCGACAAGCTGTCCAGGCTCATCTTCTGGCATCTTGGAAATGTAGTTCACGAAATTGAGAAAGATAGCTTAGTTGAGACTGGGGATGTGCTTAAGGCTGAGGTGATACTGCGCGAGACCGATTTCAGGCCGTGGTCAGACCCATCAACAGAGTATTCGTCAATGTTGTCCGAGTTAACGGAGGACCCAGACCGAAACGATTTGATTGTTTCTGACGTGGCGGGTGAGGCTCAAAATGGTGGTGGTATCTGCTTGGTATTAAGCGACCGGAAAAGCCACTGCGAGGCCCTGTCTAACCTTCTGAAGACTGAATACGCGATACAGGCAGAAGTGTTGACCGGGGATAAGGGCAAAAGGGACCGGGAGGGTATTGTTGAACGGTTGAACACTGGCAAAGTCAAAGTCTTAATAGCCACCGGGCAGCTTATCGGCGAGGGGTTTGATTGTAAGGAGCTTTCAACGCTCTTCCTTACTACTCCTATTAAATTCAATGGCCGTGTGCTTCGACCTGCGCCGGGGAAGGAAAAGGCGAAGGTGTATGATTATGTTGACTCAGGAGTTGGCGTTTTGATGGCATCTGCAAAAACGAGGCAACGGGTTTATGAATCCTAACATCATCTATTGGAAGGAAGAACCGGCAGAACGGACGTGGAAACCCATTCCGAACACTCCAGAAGCGCGTCAACATGCGATCAAGCAAGGCGCTATGTTTTTCACTTCCAGTGCACTCAGCGAAGCGTACAAGGGAAATGGGCAACCAGAACCCATAAGGACGGGGGACCTGGTTGTTGATGCAGATTGCGCGGAAGATCCCGGAAAGGCCCTTCAAGCAACAAAAACCCTCTGCCTGGGGCATCTTCCCGAAATGTACGGCATAGACCCCTACGCTATTAGGTTCTATGCAAGTGGTAGCAAGGGGTTTCATGCCGAAATACCGGCTTCTCTGTTGGGGGCCGAGGCGGGGGACTCGCTCCTTCCGCTCATCTACAAGCGGATCATGGCAGATTGGGTTCAAAAGCTGGCTCTGTATAACGGTGGGCAGAAACCGTTAATTGACTTGTCGATGTATTGCATGGGCATGGGGAAGATGTTTCGGATAGCCACTGTTAAACGCAGCAATGGGCGTTACAAGGTGCCGTTGACCCTGGAAGAAATCCGGGATTTGTCAATTGACCAGTTGATGGACCTTACAAAAGCCCCCCGAGAGGTTGAACCTCCTATTGACCCGGACTTGAGTGCATCCGAAGAACTGGAGAACCTTTTTAAAACAACGAAATACTATGTGCATAAGGAAATCAAGGACCGACCCGAAGCTCCTCCGTTGTCCGAGGAAGCACGAAAGCGTCTGTCAGAAGGCCTTCCGCCCTGTATTAGCCAAATATTATCAAACCCGCCAGCAAAGACGGCCGTTATCAACTTTAATCGGCTTACGATGCTTATTGTGTCGTTTTTCCATACCGTAGGATCCGCCAGGACCACTGCCCTGACACAAGCAAAACATTTCATCGAAAATTATACCGACTCTGACAGCTATAACTCAGTGGATAAGCGACAACAGCACTTTGAGAAAATGTGGAATTATATTGAGGGAAACGACAAACACCCCTTCCACTGCAAGTATATGCTGAGTCTCAGGCTTTCAGGCTTTGACTGCAAGGCCTGTGCGATAGGCGACCAAACCGAACCGACGCCGATTCACATAGTATATGAGGATCTTTCAGGATGGCTCACAGAAGACCCGCCAGAGCAGAAATGGTGCTTTGAGGACGTCGTCCCTAAAGGAATTATTGGAGGGATCAACGCCACTGGAGGCACGGGAAAAACCTATTTCATAGAATCATTGATGATCGGAAGCGCTTTCGGAAGGGAGGCTTTCGGACTCTTCAAACCGGAAAAGCCCCTGCGAGTATTGGCCCACCTGGGAGAAGATCCCGCAGATGTCACCCGCCGAAGGCTTCACGCCATAGCTAAAACTTTTTCAGGAGAACCGAAAGAACTGGAGACAGTCCTAATAGAAAATCTTCGACTTGTCGCGAACAGACCAGGGCCATTGATGGAGTTTGATGGAAAGGGAAACCCCGTGCCGAGTCAAATGTTTCGGGCAATTCAAAAAGAAGCCGAACAGTTCAGGCCGGACGTTATCTTCATTGACCCTAAAGCTCAATATTACGGCCTGGATGAAAATTCCAATGACCACAACACCTCTTGGGTTAACTTACTTAAAACCCTTACCTATGACGGTCCAACCCTCCTTTTCACACATCATATCCCCAAAGGCCAGGATGCATTCAACCCTCAATCCTTCAGGGGCGGCGGCGCACTGGTAGACGGTAGCAGGTGGGCCATGGGGATGAAAGTGATGGAAGAGGCCACAGCCGCTAAATACGATATCGCGGACCCGTGGCGATACGTCCACTGTAAGATGACGAAGAACAGTTACGCCCCATTGGACGGTAAGGATATTTTCTTCAAGCGGACCGAGACAGGGGCTCTTGATCTGTGCCTGCTTACCCAGACTTACCTATCCCGAGTAGCGGACCGGATAAAAGATGTTCTTGTCGAATACTATCAGGATGGTGGAGAAGAGTTGACCAAAAGGGACTTTATCTATTCGCCAAAGACAAAAACGCTGAGGGATTTGGTCAAAGACGAATTTCCCAAGGTCAACCGGGAAAAGTTAGCACAAGCGGTCACGGAAGGGATCAAAAAAGGGATATTAGCAGAAGTGGAATCATCAGAAAAACCACAGTCGGGCTTTGCGGCGAAAATCTTAAAACCGGCAGGTTTAGGATGGTAAAACGGCCCAAAAATTCCTTTTTGTAACATATTGAAATTATGACAAAAAAAAGTTGCACAAAGTTGCACAAAACTGGAAAACCAATAACAGTAAGGGTTTGCGAACCATGGGAAGTTGCACAAAGTTGCACAAAAAACGCTGTACAACTTCTAACTTAATGAAATCATGGCGAAAAATAAGTTGCACAAAAATAAGTTGCACAAACAAAAATGTACAACTTCTAACATGTTGAAAATATGGAGAAAAAAAGTTGCACAAGTTGCACCCCCTAAAAAGGGGGGGGGAAACCTGTGCAACTTAAAATTGCACATAGGTTTTCCCCCCCGGGGGGAGTTATTGGGGCACGAAAAAAAGCCCCGACCATGGCGGCCCCGTCGAGGCCGGGGAGCGCCGCGTTCATAAGGCCGTCCAAGCCGGGCACGAGTGAATATGTGGGGCCGCAGGGATGCCCGAGACATGTCTCACGTAGTTGGAGACGTCAGATAAGCCCGAATAGGGTTTCTATTAAGGTTACAAAACAGTGACATGCCTTCACAACCCACTGAAATAACGAAGAAACGAAAGGCGCAGAGGATAACCAATCCCTTTGCCAAGCGTCTGTACACCTTGAAAGAGGCCGGGTTTTACCTTGGTAGGTCGGAATACAGCATTAGGAGCCTGATCTGGTCCGGGGGCTTGCCAGTGGTCAAACATGGCAAAAAGCAGTGGGTTGATATTCTTGATTTGGATTCTTATGTCGAGCGCAATAAGGAAACAATTCTGTGAAAGGTAGCGGGAAACTTAGAGTCAGTATCCGAACCATCAAGGTCCGTGGCAAGGTCGTTGTAGTTATCCAAAAGAAAAGGAATGTTTCACTTAGCTAAACATTTAGTAAAAATTTAGGATGCTTTAGAATGGCCACACCCTCGAAAATAGACCTCAATGAATTGGATCAGTTATTGAAAGACGGTACGTCTACCTCAAAAATAGCTCAGCATTTTGGCTGTACACCGGGAGCCGTGTCGCAGGCGAAGCGTAAACTCAATGTAGCTATGGCCCAAAGTGCGGCAACCAGGGACGCGCCAGCGCTTGTTGAGAAGAAACAGACAGCCATGGATCGCTTGATGGGTCTTGCTTCCAAGTGCGAAAAACAACTGGCCTGGATTGAACAGACCGTCGAACCTTCCAATAATGCGGAGTTTAGGAATTGGCAGGACCAGGTGATAAAGTTCGCAGCGGAAACCCGCAAGCTATTTTCAGCCATGGCACATATTAGGGCAACAATCTACCAGGTTGAAGTCGTTGAGAAGGCTTTGACGGTCATGTTTGAGGAAATTTCAAATGAATCACCGCAGGCTCAAAAGAGGATTAGGGATAGATTACAGCGAGCCAGCATCCCTTTTCAACTGGATGCTTAACGCGATAGATCACCAGTTTGATCAGGGAGAAGCCCCCCCACTACCCTTTCCGGAGTGGTGCGAGAAAACCCCTATCATCCTGGACGGCAAGCCTTTCACATTTGACCGCCATGAATATCTGATTGAGCCCTACCCGGATGATCACCCCCATGTTGTGGAGGAAAAGGCCGCGCAGATGGGTTTGACTTCAAAGGCCCTGCTGAAAGTAGCTTACGGGGCCAGATACGGGGGGTACCGGGGTATTTTGTATCTATTCCCGAGCAAGTCAGACGTCACTGACTTTTCAAAGGGGCGGGTTGATCCTCTGATAGATGACAATCCTGATACGATAGGTAAGTGGTTGAAGGATACCGACTCGGCGAATATCAAGCGAATATGGAACGCTTTTCTGTACCTCAGGGGCATGAAATCGCGTGTTGGACTTAAGAGCATACCTGTGGACTTCGTTATTTTCGACGAACTTGATGAGGCCCCTCAAAATGCGCTCGATATGGCGATGGAACGCATGGGCCACAGTGAGTTCAAAGAGGTGTTGAAACTCTCAAATCCCACTTTGGTGGATTACGGGATTGATAAAGCCTTCCAGGAGACAGACCAACGCTATTGGCTCTTAAAATGTCCCGCCTGTGGGGCTTATACGTGCCTGGAGGACACTTTCCCCGACTGCCTGATAGAAAAACCCAGTGGCAAAGTCATTAGAGCCTGTCAGAAGTGCTCTCAGGAGCTTAACCCGTCCGTGGGTGAGTGGGTAGCTAAGAGACCGAGTATTACCGATAAACACGGCTACCATTACAGTCAGTTGTTCAGCCATTTTGTAGATCCTGGGGACATCCTCCACCAATTCAGGACCACGAATAACCTCACTGATTTTTATAACCTTAAAATCGGCAATGCCTACGTAGAAGCTACCAACAGGCTATCGGTCCAAGAGGTTCTTTCATTGTGTGGAAGTGAAGGAGTCTCAAGCCAAGATCCGGGGTCGTGTTCCATGGGGTAGATCAAGGGAAAGACCTGCATGTGGTCATAGGCAAAAGGGTTTACGGAAAGGCTGGTAAGGTTATTCACTTGGGCATTTACAAGGACTGGGAGGAGCTTGACCGGTTGATGCGCAATTTCAACGTCTCCAGGTGTGTGGTAGACGCCTTGCCGGAGACCCGAAACGCCCGGGCCTTTGCGGAACGCTTTAAGGGAAAAGTCTATCTCAATTACTACAACGAGCATCAGAAGGGTTCTTATGCCTGGAATGAGAAGGAATTGATTGTTTCGTGTAACCGGACCGAGTCTTTGGATGCCTCTCACAAAGAGATAATGGATCAGAAAATTGTTCTGCCCAAAGAGTGCGACGTTGTGCGGGAGTTTGCTCAACACCTTCATAATGTGGCCAAGAAGCTGGAGGAAGAGCCGGAGACCGGATCGAAGCGTTATGTATACGTCAAGTTGGGAGCTGACCATTTTCGGCATGCTTTCAATTATGAGGCTATGGCTAGGCAGAGCAGTCCACAACCACTGTTTCCAGAATTTGCCCGAGGAGGGTAGCATGTATGAGCTAATTAGTTCGAGAAAGGATGACAAAACTCGCACGATCTATCACAAGGTGAAAACCGCCCTTGGCGAAATAGACTTGGCTTATAGCGGCATCCGGGCCGGGCTTACCTGGCCCATGGCATCGTCGTCCGGCTATTTCGCCATCGTGGGACGTTCAGAATACCCAAACAGCGCAAATGAGCACAGACTTGATGTCCTGGCCGAGGGTGAATCAAGCCGGCTAACTGACCTTTTTAAATCAGTTGCAGCCAGTTCAGCCAAGATGCAATGCGGTAGGATTCTGGCCGATAGGTCCGAAAAATTTGGCCCCTATCTGGCGGAATTTGACAGATACTGCAGAGACAATGAGTTGAGCCTTCATATAAGCGATTCTCCATGGAGTGCACCTGAACACTTCGAATTCGGGCTTTTTCGAATCAAGGAAAAGCTGAGCAAAAATGCTCTGGAAATCCATAATTGCCCAATCCTAAAAGGGCAGCTGGGGCGGATTTCTGAAACGGATCTACAGTCAGAGAGGCCGGAAATTCAATTCTATGCGATAGACGCCTTGCGCCTGGTACTTGAGAGTTTCACGCACTCGGGGGCTGATTCAGGTAAAGCAACCCTTCAAGAGCATAAGGAATTCAAGGCTAAACACAGCCGTTATGGGGGATACCTCGGGCTATATTTGGGAAATCAACAGCGGACCCGATGGTAGTGGACATTATCTGCTTGAAATGCACCCTGCTTCTTGCGGGTTGCAGTCAGGAGAAGTTGAAAGAGCTGGAGGAACAATGCCGGACCAAAGGGCTTGAGAGAAAACTAGAAGCCTTGAAAAGTTTTATAGGAGAAAAAGAGTATGTCCCAGAAACCAGAAAAGTTAGATCAAATATGGTCGGAAAAGGACCTGTGCGCACGTCTAGACCTGCCCGTCACGAAATCCGGGCATAGCAGGCAACTTTCGAATTGGGTAAGAGGTGGGTTGAAGTTCATGGAGAAGTCAGGCCGGAGATATTTCCTGGAGGGGGACGTCATCGATTATCTGTGGAGCAGGTATCTTTTGAGGTATGGCAGCGAATAAGCCATATGCATCTCAGTGTGGTCTCAGGGGTGTCTCAGGTATGGCTCAAGCCTCTTTATTTTTAAACTGAGGGGGTTGGTATGGGGTCGGCTATTTTTGGGGTAAGGTAGGGCAAGAGGATAGCAGGATGTTTGACGGCCCTCAACTAATTCACAGGCCTGGATGTGAGCCGGGGCGACGGGACCCCTTGTGTGCCTGTCAGAAGATAGCTGAACAGTGCCGGCAATCTTCAACCGTGTGGAAAGATTTGGGGCACAAATCGCAAGAGAGCTATGAGGCATGGCTCGAAAAGATAGCTTCCAGGGACAAGCCGTTATTCAAGTGCGGTTAATAGGTTGCTCTTTGAAAAGCAAGTCAGCGTGAGATAACAACCAGTTTCTTTTGGGGTCAAGGGATAAGTTGGAGTAAGGCAAAAGGACACCAACACTGTGACAGAAAGAACGCCACAAAAAAATCGTGTTTAGTATGGATTTGTTTTAGATGAGATCTTATGAAAAAACGATTCTTTAGGATCAGCGAAGGAAAGAAGATTGTTGATACGTTTGATGGCGAGAGATCTTCTTTCTCCACGGGGGACATTGCTTCGTATTTTATCAGAATATTGCTCCAGGTATCGCATTTTTTGCTCGCCTGGAGCGTAATAGTATTCTTTCCATGCCAGGTCAAAGCGTTTGATGTCTTTGGACTTCAAGAACCACCTAAACTCGAATACAGCGCTGCGATGTTTGGGGCGTGCTTTTTCCAGAATGTCGAAAACTTGCTCACCGGAGCACTCCTGGAGGGCAAGGATCTCGTCTTCAAAAGCTCGTCGAAACAAAAACGCGGCCCGTTTGAAGTCATTCCTTTTAGCCAAAGCAATGGCAAAAAAGTAGGTAATACAAGCACCAAGAATAACCCCGAGAATAGTTGTAATGACACCGTTCATGAGTCGCACTCTCTTTTTTGGTGGGTAGGGTATTACTTTTTGTTATGCATCGTCGGCATTATTACCGCAGTCCTTTTAAATCTTTTTTTGTGGAGGAAGGAGTTGTTTTGATGTGTCAAATTCATTCATGAGCTATTGCTTGGCCTTCTTCTCGTACTTTTTCAGGGCTTCTTTTAACAGGCGACGGATGGCTTCAGACCTTGCAGGGATACGTTGATCGTAACGGAAATCGTCAATCTGCTTTAAGAGATCATCTTCCAAAATAAGGACAGTTCGAGGCTTTTTGGTAGGCATATTGCGCCTATATTCAATTTCTTTAAGAAACGCAACAAAAACTATTTGACAAGAGGGTGTGCCGGTGCTATAAGGTGTAGCACTTAAACAACTCCAAAACCACCACGATGAAAGCACAAACTGACATAATTAAACCTTGGGAGCCCTTATTGGGGGGCGGCTGTGGTGGCCGTTGGATCTCTCAAGGTTTTTTTTGGCTCCCATGCGTCTCCCTATTGCGAGTGAACACACCACTGGCAGTACAGGCGTATGGGAGCCTTTCTATTTTAGGCCGGAAGGAACGCCATAACCATGCACGCATACGCGCTTAAAAGTGGCTCAGACGTGCTCAGAAGACACGCAGGAGCACACAGGAGAGGCGTTCTCTTGAAAAGGCATAGTTGGGTATGGGTGGAACAGGCAAGAGCCACTACGGTCAGGTTCCGACATTTTTGTGTCGGAATTTCCGACAAAGTGGATTCAGTGGCTGGCCTGCCACACTCAAGAAGAGATAGCAGAGGCGTGTGAGTGTGATCAAAAAACTGTCGGCAATCTAATTTCAGGAAAAATGGCAGATTTGCCAAATTTCCTAAAATCACATCCCGCAGCCGAGCACCTGACGGACTTTGAAGGGCCAATTTACAATGATGCAGGGCAAGAAAAACTTGACTTTCACAGGCATGGTGATATGAATGAAATTGTCAAATGTAGAAGCGGTCTCCGGTCCGTTAGTCCGGTTTTTGTATTTGTGGACCTTTTGCCCATGGTGTCCGGTATCCGCAAGGACCGGGGGTTGCTTCTACAACCTGACAACGCCGTGGGCATTTTTATTTCAGGGCCAGCAGGCCGAAAGGAGGTTTTCAGTCAAGGGTACGGGTGGGCCAGAACAGAAAGGAGGGGTGAGAGATATGTTGCCTATTTTTGAACATGATGAGGATACAGAAATCGAAAAGTTTGAAGGATTCCAGAACTACCAAGACTTTTTGTCTTGTTTGAAGGTGTTTTTCCCTGGGCTTTTCTCTTATTATTATGAGTGGATGTGGGACGAGATGAGAGCCCTGCAAAAAGAAGGTTATGAACCGTTGGAAATCATCTACAGATGGAATGCCGCTGTTCGTGAAAGGGCTTATGTTTGGTTGCAGGGATTCTGTGAATATGATGACGAGGTAGGAAAAGCCATAGACGCCTGTAATTCTGAATTAAGACGTAAACAGGCCACAGCAGGGGCATAAAAAAAGGGGGAGGTGAAAAAGAATGCAAGAACAGTCTATTCAAGAACGCTTCAAAGAGATTACGGATTTTTTGGACCGCAACATTGATAAGGCAGTAGCGTTATCAACATTGTGTCTGGAGACAGGCAAAGGAGGGGGGAGCTTAGGCGAGATTGCCTGTTTTGGGTTAGGGGAACACTTTGCCGATATTGCCAGTCAGTTTCGTAACACTCTGGGTATGGTACACGTATTGAAAGGTAGGGTGGTCAACAAGGAAGCCTCCGAGGAACCGACTACCGGCGCGGAGGCATAAAGGGGGAATCAGCTATGACACCACAAGAAGTGTACGACAACCTGGAAAAAGCCGAAACCACGATTATTATGCTGAGGGATTCTTGCAAGGCTATCAAGATAGCCAAAGCCAGCGGTGTGAACGGTTTTGATTTGGGGAGGGATGGTTTGAGGGCGCGGAGTTTCTGTGCCGTGACGCTGTTGGGGCTATCACCGAGGCTTTGGACTATTTGAAACCGGAGGACGTCCCTGAAACCGAGGACGCGGAAACCTCAGAGGGATAGGAAAGGAAGGTGAGATATGAAAGACCCCAAGGAAAGTTTTGAACGTCATCATTTTACAGTTTGCAGAAGGCTGGAAACGCTTACCGAGTTTTTCGAAGCTCAAGCTGATGACAAGAACGGGTGTTTCTGGGATGGGCCGAAGGCGATTTGCAAAAACATCGAAAGCGATTTGAGTAAAGTGTATGATGATTTTGAATCCGTGGTTGAAGACGAAACAGAGTGGTCGTTTTTGCCCGAGGTCAGAGTGATGTACCCCTTTATGAAGCACTATGTTGATGAAGCAAACAAATGCGCCAAAAGGGGCGTCCGTAAAAGGGCTTTTGTTGGAATCCTCATACTACAGGCGGATAAGGAGTATCAGATCGCTAGAGGTGAATCATTTGACAAAGACGCTTTTGAAATTCAGAAGCTTCTTAATTCCGAGCGAGACCCACAAAAACGGAGAATGATGGCATTAGCGGTCAGGTGCTTGATTTTGTCAACCGAGGACAAGGAAAAGCATGCGGCCTTTCTGCAGGATCTTTCAAAGCTATCCAGCGACGAAGTTTCCTTAAGAAAAACCCCTGAAGCACAGCCGGAGAGCAAGCTTTCGGGGGCCTAGAAAGGGGTGGTAAGATGCTATCAGGGCTTGATTTGGAAGATTTGGACTTAACGAAAAACCCGGTGGATATTGGCTTCCTTTGGACACTTAGGTCTCAGGTTACTATACCAGCATTGGCGATGATAGGGGCCATATTCGGCGATGACGCGGACCTAACCAGCGAAACTGGAGAATTGTTGAGGCAGGTTGAGGAAAAAGTGAAAGCTATGGACAACACTCTCAAAAGGCTTTACGAGGAAGCCCCTGCTCATAATGAGAAAATCTCGGGTAAAGGAAGGGGAATCAGCATGAAAGAACAAAAGAAAGAGTCATCTGGGGCCGTGTATGAGGCGTTTGGCCAATTCCAAATTGCTTTTTTTAGACTTAGCGCTATCTGCGACATATGCTCTGAGGGCACTCTTGATGGCAACCCCGAAATCGTGGACATTCTCGCAGACATGGTGAAACACGGGCTTGAGTGGTTTGAGATTGGAATGAAAACATTGACCGATGAATATTCAGATTTAAAAGAAGCCCCTGAAGCAGAGCCGGAAAGCAACACTTCAGAGGCTTAAGGCAAGAACCCTAACAGGCGCTTACCCGTGCCCTTGATACCATAACCAATGCGCGATATCAATATCACAGGCGGAAACGTCACGATAAACATTTTTGATGGCTGTACCATCGAGACTATCAGGTTTAACGGCGGAGGGCATACCCACAACTACGGCCAAGAACCCTGTTCACAAGACCTTATGGCCATGTTGACTATCATTGCCCGGATGCTGAAAGGAGAAAAATCAGAAAGTCTGATAAACGTGAAAAATGGCACAACCGTTCTCAAAAATAGGAACATCTAGTGGAAAAAGTAACGCAGAAACCTGCGTCGTTGTGAAAACTCACAACACTCTCTATGGCACAGTTTTTTAAATTTTCCGTTTTCTGCTGTGTTTTCGTTAGCTTAGATACCTGATTTTTCGGGTATACCCATTCACCCAGTGTGGATGATCTGTTTGATGATTAGCAGGGATGAAAAGGCAGAGTCACATGACCCTGCCCACGTTCTTTGACAATTGAATGTCAGTGCTTTCTTCCAAACTTCTCTTTTAGCTTCTGAAATGAAGCTTCTAGTGGGGGTCTTAACATCTCCTGGTATTCATCACTGATGTTGTCTTTTTCTGCCAGGAAGAGACAGTCTATTACTCTTTGTATCGTTCCATGATCAAGAGTCCCTTCAAAGGTGATGTCAGGAGATTTGTCAATGTCGGTTGGAGGAATAGGATATATTTCAAAGAGCTGAACCCATGTGTCCTTTTTGAAGAATGTTGTTCCTCTGGGAATGAAAAACAGGCTACGGTCTTTGATACAGCCCGGCTTGGTCGGATTGTAGTGTTGTTGGGAGGTTGTTTTTACAAAGAGATAGTGTTCGCTTTTGCTCGGAGTATTCAAGAGTACAACGTATTTATCTTTGACATGCCCATTGTGAAAAGTAAAACTCTTGTGATGAAAAATGTCTCCAAGTACAGCCACTTAAGCAATTCCGAATATCCTGTGCATTTCCGAGATTTCTTTCATCCTGTACTTGGCTTCAGCATAGGGTAGACTGCTTGATTCATCGTCTATGGCCAAGAGATAGTCTATCTTTTTGAACAGGCCCTTTTCATTTAGGGTTTTCTGCCACGGTCTGTTTCTCAGGTGTGTGACTTCAACCATTTGGCTGGCCTTGTCGTCTTTGAACGTAGCCGACAACCCTTCTAAAAGCATCTTCTCTCTGTTGGTGAAATACCTATCGTTGAATTTCTTTTTGGGGTTTATCTTGTGGAAACTTCCTATTTGAACGATGTTAATCGCATCCTTCAGATCGGGCTTCATGTTCCTAAACTCTTCGAACAGGGAGCGTGGAACAGGGCCCTTTTCCCATGCCTCATATTCAAGGCCCGTTACCGATTTGCCAGTAGTTTTGAAATGGCAAAAATCGAGAAGATAAAGGAGTTTGATGAGCTTTGTCTTACCACAGTGGTTTGTATGCTTCGCAAAGTACGTTATTGCATTTATCAGTTTTTCTCTGTGATGAGTAATAATCATGTTTTTTCCTCTTTATATCTCTACTGACATACTCTATCACCAAATAGTAAAACAGGAACAGGTAAATGCAATAAACCTGCCAACCTTTTGGATATACAAAGCGTTAATATATCTATTTGAAATGCAAGCAAATACTTCAAAAGAGCTTTGTTCAAACTATCATAGATGAACCCAGTCGCAACGGCAAAATGGGCATTCAGTGTAACACACAGGGCAAAAGATTTCCGTATTTGGAGATTGAAATGCACAGAAAAGGAGAGTATCGCTTATCTCCATCCAACAAAAAATCCAGTCACGATTGATCAATTACAGTCAGCCTTTGTTTGGAGCCATACCAAAAGCCCACGAAAATGTCAATCCTGCAGGTAGGTTTGTCGGATTATCCCCTTTTGGTAGCAAGAAGAAAGCCCCCGGCCTATTCCGAGGGCTCTCAAAAGGAGGTTACTTACAAAACTTACCAAAAAAGTTTGTTAGCAACGGTATGGTCTGTATCAGAAATGTGCCAAATAGTCAAGCCCCGGTTCCCGGTTTGACCATGCCGTGGGGTTGTTCGGAGTCTCGGGCGCTATGACTCCTGAAAGTTTTTTTGCAGGTCTTTGCCAGAAGTCCAGGGCTTGTGGATATCCCCACAGGCACCGTGGCCTCACGTATACCGCAGGTATCGCAACGGATAGCATGGCCATAGCATAGCAGGGGTGTCAATTTCACATATTAGAAATTATTTATGGAAGAAAGGGGGTTGATGTTTATGGCAATCTTATGGAGATTGAAATGATTTCGGAGACATCATGGTGCGTATATATTGCAGGTACAGCAAGTCTCCAGTAGAATGCACGGGAGATTACGGACAAAGGACGGGCCGGGAAAAAATGAAGGCCGGAAAAAAGATCTCCTTAAAGGGCAAAAAAATGTGGCGTACTCTTCAAATCAGGGGGTAACTTTGGGAGTAATACAATACGCCGTGATCCTAGAAAGCCAACATTATCAGCTAGTTCAACGCGCTATTTGATAGCCTGCACCCATTTTAACATATAAAAACAATAAGTTAACTCTTTTTAGGGAGAATCCTTTAACCATGCAGATTAGACGAGGGTTCTCCCTTTTTTTGTGCATAATTTCAGGTAGATCCAAATTACAACCAAATCTTAAGATGTTGACTGCGGCGAGATATCGTTTTGGATGTTTTCCTGGACGGTACTTGATCAGTCCTCTTCCGGATAAGACTTTATCCGAGTCGGAAACAGCTCTTGCAGGGCAGATATGAATTTTTCAAGCTCCAATTCGGACCGGTAATAGGGGCTTTCTTTCAATCGGATAATGCCCAAACGGTCATGGGCAGAAAAGTATTCAGAGACCAAGTGCCCAGCTCCCGTATTGAAGGGTTCATTCTTATTCTGATCACGCAATTTGAGACCGTATTGCCACTCGTCCTCAGTCATTGTCGCCAAGATGGTATACAAATCAAGGGCATGGTAGCGACCAAACTCTTTATTTGCATCTTCAAGCCGGTCCCGGAATGCGAAAAGCTTCATCACCAAAAACGTGAAGGGATGGGGAAGAAAGACCTCAGCTTCCCAGTGATCGCCTGAACTGAGGTTTCCATCCAGAGTTATCGGCAGCAAGCCCTTATCCGGGGTCGGTGCTTCATTGCCGCTCAACCTCAATATCTTTAAGAATAAACGACTTCACCTGTTCGGCGGTCTCCTGGTCCCGTTTGTCGCCGGCCATCAGCTCCAAATACACTTGCAAAGGGGAAGCCCACCAGAAGTCTCCTTCCTGCCGGGCATCGAAATAGGCTGTTTCATCATCTGTTTCCACGAACTCAAGGTTTGGAAATCGGTCTGTTTGGTTTCCGGGCAGCAATTCCAGCAGCCCCTCAAGACGCGGGCAGTAGACAGATAACAAGTCCCCGCGCTGCATCACGGCGTATCGTGAAACCGATGATGTTCCTGAAGCCACAAGAGGTAAATCCAACGCGTGCGATTGCTTTGACACCAACTCCAAAACCTTTCCGCTCTCTTCCGTTATCTTGAGACGGACTCGTTCCCTGACTGTCGGAGGGTCGTAATTTTCGTACAATTTTTCCAATAGCTTATCGGGTTGTAGCAGGCGAATGGTTGGTTCACGCGTGACAACCAGGTCGTCTTCCAGCGTTTTCAGGGCTTTCGATACAGTTGAGAGGCTCATGGGCTTTTTATTCCAGCGGTTCACCAGGAGATTTCGCTGATTGATCTGTGCACGAATCTCTTGAACGGTTTCGTAGCCGGCGCACAGGAGAAAGGCCCTGCCCACCATGGAACTGTTTTTTCGATAGATGTTCTTGATTGGGGCCGATGAGGGAAAACGGTTCTTTCCGCCACTGCGAAATACGCTAAATTTGCCCGGCACAAATACCACACCGTTTCCGCACAGGTCTATGCCGCTGATCCCTTCCCGCTCCAACTTTTCCAACTGCCTTTCACTGAGAAAAGGCACAAACAGCATGGGGAAGTAGCCCTTTGGAAGCGGTGACATTTTCAGCATATTGAGACCGTCTTGAACCGCCTTGGGTGTCGAAAGGGCTTTGCATTCGACAACGAACCTCGCTATTTTCCCTTGCCAAGAAGCCTCAACTGCTGCATCGAAACGGCGTTTTCCGGCCTCATCCGGCTGGTCATCCACGAAACGAAAAGCGAGCGGCGGCAGTGCGACTCTGCCTTGCCGGAGCTGGTCGATCATGTCTGTTTGTGTGGGTATTTTCCTGATATTTTCCATTTTCTTGATAGGGATTGCGAAGTTCAGGTTCTGCCCGCCTCTGAAGGTCGCATAGGAAGAACCGCTATTTTGGTGTACCCCCGGCGTATAATCACCAGCTTCGGATCATTTTGCCTTAATTAACTACAACTAATCGGGAGATGATCCGTTATCAATAACTTGGGGAATGAAGGTTTTTTCTGGAAGGCGATATCTCTGTTATTGGCACAGGTCTTCGCAGTGGTCAGATACTTATGGTTGCTGGCACGGTCTCTTGCTCTTGGCAATAACTTCGTCTAATCATAAGTATCTGGCCACGATGTTTGGGCATGATTGGTCAGCCGTAGGCGGATTGATATCGCCTGGAAGAAAAAGCCTTCATCCCCCGGCACTTGTGGCAACCGCGTTGCCCGAACTTTTTGAGAAGTTACGTTTTTAAGAGAGCCCTCACTAGTCTGTATGGTTAGTGGAGGCTCCCCTGTTTTTTTGTGTTTTCAAATAGATCCAAATTCGGAAGAAAAAAAGCGCCAGCGGGATCATGAAAGAGGCACCTTAGGCATTTTTCCCTGGCACAGCCTCTCGATGTCCCCAAAAAGCCCTTGAATGGCCTTTCTGAACTCCCCCTCCCTGTTGAGCACAGAGGCCACACCTGGCTCCAGGGCAAGAAAATCCTCGCTGTAGGGCAGAAAGTACGTGACCGGCTTCAGTCCAAAGCGCTTCATAAAGGTTTCCACCTTGTTTTCATCTTCTTTTCCACGCACCTTGTTGATCACCAGCTTTACGTCGGGAATGGAGAGTTGCTGGCCAAGGGTCATAGACTTCCGGGCAACATGAAGGGCAGCCGCCGTGGGTTCTGCGACCACGAGCAGGAGGGAGAAGTCTTTGAGCAAGCCACGGCCAAAATGTTCGGGGCCGGCTTGTGTGTCCACGAGGATAACGTCACCGTGCTTCAGGACAATGAACCTCATGACTGCCTTTAGCAGCGTGTTTTCAGAACACAGACACCCGCTTGCCGCCTGCTCAACCGTTCCCATCGCAAGGAGCGAGAGATGAGGTCTTATTTGCAGCCCAAAACGTCGGACCACATCACTTACGTCTGGGTTGAGACGCAGTAAACCGCCCCATCCCGAGCTGGGTTTGGCCCCTGTCTTTTCCTCGATATAGATCTTATTGGCGCTCAAGGGGACGATTTTTTCCGCCTCTTCAAGGCAGACCCCTAAGCTCAAAGCCAGGTTCATCTGGGGGTCTTCGTCTGCTGCCAGCACTCGACAGCCACGGCCGGCAAAAAGCTCTGCCAGCAAGGCCACCAAGGTGGTTTTCCCAACCCCACCCTTGCCGGCAACAGCAAGTCGAAAGCCTTGCTCAATAATCTCGTTTTTGTGTTCACTTAAGTTTGACATTTTTATTTCACGATGGTAAGTTTATACGATACATTTTAATCCTCCCGTTGGCAACCACAAACAATTGGAGGATAGACTAACTAACATCGGGGGGTCAAACCCGGCGATGACAAGAAGGGGGAGATAGATTTGAGGCAATTCAGCAGCTTAGAAGTCAGGGTCGTCAACAATGACCTTGAGAGGGCCATGAGAGTTCTGAAAAAGAAGATTCAGAATGATGGCCTTTTTCGACGACTTAAGCTCAAGAAAAGCTATGAGAAACCTAGCGAATACCGCCGTCGGAAACGTCGGGAGAGTGCAAGGAGGCAAAAAATAGCCCACTTGAAAAGCTCCAGGTACTAGTCCCGTTCGTGTAATTCTCTAAGCCCGGCCCTCGTGCCGGGCTTTTTTTTGTCCCCACGAATGATTACTCGTTGAGTCGTTGAGTTGTCGATCGGCACTTTCAAGCACTCAACTACTCAACCACTCAACCATTTTTCCTCTACGACCCCATGGCGTTTTGTGTTATAGGAACAACCCATGTCTAACAGGGTTGTTTTCTTCGGTATTCTTGTTGCTGCTGTGCTTTTGTCATCGCCAGCCCGTGCAGGCATGGACACCATTAGCAAGGAGTCTGATCTTCCGTACCATATCAAGGCTGACTCTCTGGATTACGATGAAATCACCATGACATACAGGGCCAGGGGGTTCGTAACGATTGCAAGAGGAGATCAGTTCTTGCATGCAGATGCCGCTGACTTCAATGAGCAAACCGGAGATGCCAAGGCTTGGGGGGATGTTCGCTTTTTCTCTGGCAAAGACTGGTTAACAGGCAGCCGCATGGAGATAAACCTGGACAACGGCACGGGCACGGTTTACGACGGAACCATTTTCATCGAAGAGAGCCATTTTTATGTCCGGGGAGACGAGATCCAAAAGACGGGCAAGGATTCCTATTACATAAAGGATCATGCCAGCCTCACGACTTGCGATGGCGACTCGCCGGACTGGCAAATCACGGGCAGGGACTTTAAGGTCACCATAGAAGGTTACGGCACGGTAAAACACGCGGCCCTGTGGGCAAAATCGGTCCCTGTCCTGTATGCGCCCTTTATTCTTTTTCCCGCAAAGATAAAGCGGCAGACCGGACTGTTGGTCCCCCTGGTCCTCTATTCAAATACAAACGGCTTTGAGTACATCCAGCCCTTTTTCTGGGCCATCAGTGAAAGCAGTGACGCCACGTTTTATGAGCACTACATGGCCCATCGTGGATTCAAACACGGGGTCGAATATCGTTACGTGTTGTCGCCAGGCGCCAAAGGCACGGCAATGTATGATTTTCTTTACGATGAGCAAATCGATGATGGCACGACCCCGGTAGATCCGCAGGGGTATTACTACGAGGGATTCAAGGGCGACAGCGAGGACCGCTTGAACAGAAAAAGGTGGTGGTTCAGGACCAAAAGTGACTGGGAACTGCCGGCTCAATTCAAGGCGAAACTCGATGTGGACGTCGTGAGCGATCAGGATTATCTTCGTGAGTTTGACACGGGCTATTCAGGCTATGAGATCTCTAACAAATATTTCGAGAAAGAATTTGGCAGGGGACTTGACGATGAGACAGACACGGTTCGCTTGAACCAGTTGAACCTGAACAGGACTTGGGACCAGTTCAGCCTGAACACCGATCTTCTCTGGTATGACGACGTGCTCGCCCGAATACATCACCGCGATGACACCACCCTTCAGAGCTTGCCATCGGTGAGTTTTTCCGGTTCCAAGCAAAAAATTTTAGATTCCCCGTTTTATTTTGATCTGTCAAGTTCCCTTAACCATTACTGGCGTGAGACGGGAACCAGGGGATACACCGTAGATGTTTCCCCAAAAGTCTACTATCCAATAAGTGTTTTCAAGTATTTTGACTTTGAACCCTCCTTGGGTCTGCGCGAGACGCTGTGGCAGGCAGAAATATACGACCCCCCAAGCGCAAAAAAAGAGGACCAGTTACGATCACGTGAGATATGCGACTTAAAAGCGGACCTATCCACAGAGATCTCGAGGGTGTTTGACATCAGAGGATCAACTATCGACAAGATAAGACATGCCATCAGGCCTCAAGTCGTATATACTTATGTCCCTGATGTGGAACAGGGGGACCTTCCGGATTTTGTGAGCTCAATAAGCGAAACAAATTCCTTGTCTTATTCGGTGACAAACACCTTTACCTCAAGAAGGATCCAAAAGGCCGGCTCCGAAAGAGAGGCAGAGCTTGAAGCCAAAGCCTCGGGAGCATGGGCTGCGGACACCCAGGAAGAAACAAGCGAGGCTGACGACGAGCAGGAATCACTGCCACCCAAATACAGTTACCATGATTTCTGCAGGATCAGTCTTTCCCAGACTTATGACATACTGACGGCCCGGCGTCCTCCACCAGCAGATGGCGAAAGACGACCCCTCTCGGACATCTCGGGGAGGCTTGAATTAAACCTCTTCCAATCCGTGGATCTCGATTTTGTGGGAAACATCACCTGGTCACCCTATGATGGGGAGTACAAGAGCTATGATGCAGCAGTGGCCTTCAGTAATTCACGTGGGGACGAAGCATCACTGGACTACCGATATACCCTGGACAGCAGCAAAAGCATTCTGACCAAGGTCTTTGTCAATCTCTTTGACCCGCTTTCTGTCTACTGGGAACACGAACGCGATCTCAAAAACAGCAAGGAAATAGAATCGGTGCTGGGATTCAGGTATGAGCCCCAGTGTTGGTCTTTATATGTCAAGTACACCCATGACTGCACAATGAACACACGAGAGTACTCCTTTGAGATAAGCCTCTACGGACTGGGTAAGTACGAGCTGGGTAAGTACAGACCTGGCAAGGGAAAAGACACATGGATGAAGAAAGGATAGGCCGTGAGCCTGATAAAGGATTTTAGGTTCGGAGAAAACACTGATGACAGCGCCATCTGACATGGCTTCTGCGTGGTATGTGCTTCACACCAGAAGCCGCTTTGAACAGGTTGTCTTTGACGGTCTCGAAGGAAAATCACTGGAAGCTTTTCTCCCCAAGATGACTGTTGTGAGTAAACGCCGTGACCGGCGCAAGACGATCCGGGTTCCGATCTTTCCCGGTTATGTATTTGTGAAAAGTGATCTCAACGTCTATGAACGCCTCGAAATCGTAAAAACCATAGGCGTTGTCCGCATCGTGGGAAACAAGGACGGCCCGATCTCCGTTCCTGACCAGTCTATCGATTCTCTTCAGATCATGGTTGCCGGGAACAACGAAATCCTGACCGGGACTCGATTCAAAAAGGGAGATCGTGTCATAGTCGTGGAGGGGCCCTTTGCCGGTGTCACAGGCAATTTTGTCAGGTACAAGGGCGGCGGACGCGTGGTTGTGGCTATCGAGGCGCTGGGCCAGTACGCTGCAGTCAATGTCCCGGAAGAATATGTAGAGAGGATTCCGGAAGGCGCTTGACGCAACAGGGAAGACCAGAACGGAAGGAGGTGAGGAGTCATGCCAAGGGTTGCACGAGTCACTGAGGTCATTGCCGGGTCACCGGTCGGTTTTGATGATGCTATCAAGGTAGGCTTTGAGCGAGCTTGCAAAACGCTTAGAGGGATCACAGGCGTACGCATCCTTGAGCAGCGTATCAAGGTGGCAGACAACAAGATGGTTGAATATCGTGTGAGACTTGAGATTATCTTTGTGCTGGAAAATTAACTATCATTTTTCTTCGGCCCTCCGTCTCACCATGCGAGTCAATATCCGAATTAGATTTGTGGCGAGCACGATGCCGCTCAAGACCATGAGTACCAGAGGCGCCCAACCGTGCCTCTGGTATTCTTCGTGCTCCAAAGCAAAGCGAAGGCCAATTTTGCTGAAAAGAAAGATGAGGGCCATGAAGACGGAGATCACAATGCAGAAGACATCAGAATCGTACCAGGGAATGACAACTTTTCGAAACGAAGGGCTTTGGTGCAGTTTCATAAATGAATATTACACGAGCTCCGTCCAGAAATCAAGTAACCGAATGCCTCAAGTCCGGCAGCATCTCCTGGAATTCGGCAGAATCACTCCTTTTCAGTATCTCAAAAATAATCATTTCCGTTGAGCTGATTGTGGCGCCCGCCTCCCTCATTCTGTCCAGCCCTGCCTTCCAGTTCCATTCAGTCCTGGACGAGACGGCATCTGAGGCGACATGTACGTTGTAACCCCGCTCCATGGCCCCGAGGGCCGTTTGGGTCACACAGATATGGCTTTCTATTCCGGACAGGATAAGCGTGTTTCTTGATTTCTCCATCTGCTCAACGTGCCTTACGAATTCCGGGTTGTTGAAACAACCGAATTCCACCTTGTCTATCGGGGATGTTCCGGAGATCTCCTTTCCTGTCCCTTTTTCCGGCGCCTGAATCCTTGTGCTTGAACATCGGCCTTTTTTTGATAATGTATAGGCGTGTGAATGTCAATCAATAGAAAAATGCCTTTAGACATTATCTCACTCCCATAATGACCGTAAGAAGAGGACAGATTCTGGAGTTAAGGATTGAGAAACTGACCTACGGGGGTCGTGGACTTGCCCGTGTGAATGGCTTTACCGTCTTTGTGGAAAGGACAGCGCCGGGAGATGTGGTGCGAGCCAGGGTCTTTCGGAAGAAAAAGAATCACGCTGAGGCGCGAGTGGTGGACTTGATTACCCCGTCCCCTTTCAGGGTGGAGCCAAGGTGTCGTTACAGCGGTTTCTGCGGCGGCTGTCCCTGGCAGTTTCTTGAGTATGAAAAGCAGCTCTTATTCAAGGAAGAACATGTGGTCGAATCCCTGGAGCACATTGGTCAACTCAGGGGGGTCCGGGTTCTTCCTGCCATACCCTCTGAAAAGAAATTCGAATATCGCAATAAGATGGAGTTCTCCTTTTCTGACAGAAGGTGGCTCTTGCCCGAAGAACTCTCCAGGGCCGAGATCTCCAGGGACTTTGCCCTTGGACTGCACGTGCCGGGGACCTTCCACAAGGTCCTCGACGTAGATGCCTGTCTACTCCAGCCAAGCCTGGGCAATGAGATACTCGGAGAGGTGAAACGCTATGTGAGAGAAAGTGGCATACCCCCATACGGTTTAAAATCCCATGAAGGATTTTGGCGTTTCTTGATGCTCCGGCATTCCTTAAGTTATGACACCTGGATGGTTAATGTCGTCACTTCGCAAGAGCAAACCCCATGGGTACAGCCCATGGCCAACCTCCTTTATGAGAAGCATAAGAACATCATCTCGGTCGTTCACAACGTCAATACAAGGCGAGCCTCAATTGCAGTGGGGGAGCACGAAACACTCCTTGCAGGAGAGCCTTTCATAAAGGATCGGATTGGGAGGTTCAAATTTGAGATTTCAGCCAATTCTTTCTTTCAAACAAACACTGCCGGCGCCGAGTCTCTTTATGGAATAGTAGAGGATTATGCAGGCCTTACCGGAAGGGAAACAGTAGTGGATCTTTACAGTGGAACAGGGACCATCCCCATATTTCTTGCTGACATAGCCTCAGAGGTCATTGGCATTGAGATCTCAGAGACCGCCGTAAGTGACGCCAAAAAGAACTGCAAGAAAAACCAGGTCGACAATTGCAGGTTCATCTGTGGAGACATCAAGGCAGGACTTAAGCACATTGAAGACAAGCCTGATGTGATGATCGTGGACCCACCAAGGGCAGGCATGCACCCGGATGTGGTCAAGGCTGTTTGCGCCCTGGCGCCAGGCAGGGTCGTTTATGTTTCCTGCAATCCGGCCACCCTTGCCAGAGACCTTGCCATGCTAAAAGCAGATTATCACGTGATGGAGATCCGCCCCGTCGACATGTTTCCGCACACCTATCACATTGAATGTGTGGCAAGACTGGAGCGGATTGGAGGGTAGGAACGCCTTCTCCTTGACATAGACGCGATAAATGCGTAAATACCCTTGACCTTTTCCGTCACCCACTAACATGACGACTCAACGATTGACCATAATAGCGGCCCTCGCTCTTTTCATCGGCGCGGCCGGATTCCTGGCCTATCGATACCTGGCCCCACAAGCGCCGGGAGTGGAGGAAGACTCCGAAGCAGGCCACCGCAGGTTTAGGCTGGAACCAACCAGGGTAAAGGCTCACCTCTACTTCTCTGATGTTGATAACAGCTCTCTAGCGGCTGAAGATCGAATCCTTGCGTTGCCTGATAACGTGGTTGAGCGTGCCAGGGTGATGGTCAGCGCCCTCATTGACGGTCCAAAGGCCGCCTTGACTCCGACACTTCCGGCGGAAACAAAGCTCTTGGCCCTTCATGTTACTGAAAGTGGCACTGCTTATGTCGATTTTAGCAGAGTGATCAGTGAAAAGCATCCCGGGGGGAGCTTGTCCGAATTGCTGACAATTTTTTCTGTTGTAAATACGCTCTCACTCAATATACCTGAGATAAAGGACGTAAAGATCCTAATAGAGGGCCGAGAGGCCAAAACATTGGCCGGTCATATAGATATCCGGTTCCCTTTTCGGCCCAACTTGCTGATGGTGAAGTAGGTCTATGGAAAAACCGTTTCCCATCACAAAAATACGCAATATCGGCATCATTGCCCATATTGACGCAGGCAAGACCACCGTCACAGAGCGCGTTTTATACTACACAGGCCGCTCACATAAGATGGGTGAGGTCCACGATGGTGAGGCGGTCATGGACTGGATGCCGGACGAGCAAGAACGGGGAATAACCATTACCTCGGCGGTGACGACCTGCCACTGGAAAGACGCCGAGATCCATATTATCGACACCCCGGGCCACGTGGATTTCACCATTGAGGTGGAGCGGTCTCTCAGGGTTCTGGATGGGGCAATCGGGATATTCTGCGCAGTCGGCGGTGTGGAACCTCAATCAGAGACTGTGTGGCATCAGGCGGACAAGTACCATGTGCCAAAAATCGCTTTTGTGAACAAGCTTGACCGGGTAGGGGCTGATTTCCTTGGAACGGTTCAGATGATGCGTGACCGTTTGGGCGCAAACCCGCTCCTCATGGAAATACCGGTGGGAAGCGAAGACTCCTTTCAAGGGGTTATCGATCTTCTGAATATGAAGCAGGTCATCTGGGAAAAGGAAACCCTGGGGGCTGTCTTCACTGTCTCTGACATCCCCGAAGACCTGAGGGAGACTGCCGACGAATACCGTGAGAAGCTCGTGGAAACCGTGGCAGAGTTTGATGACGAGATCATGGAGGCTTATCTTGCCGATGCCCCTCTGGCGACCGAGACACTCGTGTCAAGTATTCGCAAGGCGACCATTGGCTTGAAGCTGGTCCCTGTGTTTTGTGGCGCAGCCCTCAGGAACAGAGGTGTTCAACCCCTTCTTGACGGGATTGTTGACTTTCTGCCAAGCCCCCTGGACGCCCCTCCGGTTGAAGGCGTGGACCCTCACACGGGCCGGATGAAGCAGTCTCCTCCCTCTGACCGCGCCCCCCTGGTCGCTCTGGTGTTCAAGGTAATGATGCAGGAGGGACGCAAACTGAGCTACGTGCGTATCTATTCAGGGCGACTCCTTGCAGGGGACGAGGTCGTAAATCCTGCGAAGAACAAAAAGGAGAAGATTGCACGAATCCTTGCGATGCATGCAAACAAACGGCAGCGTATCAATGAGGTACGGGCCGGAAATATTGTGGGGATCATCGGGCTCAAGGCATCCGGAACCGGCGACACGCTTTGCGATCCGTCAAATCCGATTATCCTCGAGCCGATTGAGGCCTACGAGCCCGTGATTTCCGTGGCCGTGGAGCCGAAGACCCATGGGGACCAGGAAAAGATCGAACAATCCCTTGCCAAACTCGAAGCCGAAGACCCCACTTTTCGCGTCAAATACGATGATGACACAGGCCAAACCATTATTTCGGGTATGGGAGAGCTTCACCTTGAAATCCTGGTAAACCGCCTGAAGCGCGAGTTCCACACTCAAGTGAACGTGGGAAAGCCTCAGGTTGTCTACAAAGAGACCATCGAACGGACTGCCGAGGCGAGCGCCACCTTTGAAAAAGAGGTGGGAGGCGCCCATCACTTCGGCCAGGTGGCGATTTTGCTCTCTCCCCGCGAGCGCGGAAAGGGAAATCGCTTTGTAAACAGCATATCTGATGAATCGTTGCCGGCAGAATTCATTCCGCCAATAGAACAAGGCTTGATAGAATCCATGGAAAGCGGGGTTGTCCTGGGATATCCGGTCGTTGATGTGGAAATGGCCCTGGTAGGCGCCGTGTACAAAGAATCTGCCAGCAGCGAGTTGGCCTACAGGGTTGCCGCATCCATGGCCTCCAAGGAAGGCCTTCAAAAGGGGAATTCCTATCTGCTAGAACCCGTAATGGCCGTGGAGATCCTGGTGCCAGAGGCGTTCATGGGAGAGGTGATAGGAGATATCAATGCCCGAGGAGGAAAAATCGAGGACCTGAAGCCCAGGGGAGAGTTGCAGCTCATAGGAGCCACCGTGCCATTGTCCAGGATGTTTGGCTATTCAACGGCTCTGCGGTCCGCCACCCAAGGCCGGGGTACCTTTACCATGCACTTCTCCCACTACGACCGGGCGCTTAACCCTCCGGTCTAAAATCCCCACCGGCCCCCTTACTCTTGTCTTCTGATTTCTTGGGCTTGGGCAAATCCTTCAGCGCTTCTTCAATCGCCCGTTGCCGTTGAGGATCTTTGGCAGACATCTTCAGGGCGCGCTTGAGATGGAACCTCGCGTTCTTTGACGGCCCTTTTTCCTTATAGTACATGCCCAGGTAGTAGTGTGCCTCCGGGAGGTTGCCCAGTTTTCCGTAAGTCTCCCCAAGATAATAGGTCCCTGGCAGGTAGTCAGGCGACTCCATATGCAGCGCCCTGAAGGTCTCGAGAGCTCCTTGAAGATCGCCCGTGTTCATCTGTGCCCGGCCCAAGAGAAAGCGCCCCTCAGGGTCCTTGGAGTTAAAAGCAAGCGCCCCTCTCAGGAGCTTCAGGGCGCTGCCATAGTCTCCCATGTGGAAATAGACCCTGCCAAGGTCCCGGAGAATATCTGCATCCAGAGGAAGCAACCGGACAGCTCTCTTGAGGCTCTGCTTTGCTTCTTCCTTTTTTCCTTCCCGATCAAGGAGCAACCCCTTGCCGTAATATGCAATGGCATCCTTCGGGTCATTCCTCAAAGCAGCGTCAAAGATATTCCGGGCTGTGTCCGTATCACCATAAAGGCCGATCAACTTGGCACGCACTTTTTGGAAATCCCTTGAATCCTGCCACCTGGCCGACTTACTCCATTCAGGATGGGTCTGTATCCAGGTGTCGAGATAGGCCATCCTTTCCTCAACGGCAGGGTGGGTGTTCAAATACGAAGGAATCTGTTTGGATCCGAACCACTGTTTTCCCCTGATTTTTTCCAAGACCCTCAATAGCCCTTCGCCCCCGTATCCGGCCTTTGTCAGGTATTTGAGCCCGACCTGATCGGCCTGCCGCTCGTCTTCCCGGCTGTATTGGAGCGCAAGTGACTGGCCTGCCGCAATCGAACCGCTCGTAATGGCGCCCGTGGCTGCAGCGCTTCCACCCAGGAAAATCCCTGCCAGGACCCCTGCCAGTGTCACGAACCCGATCTTCTTGGACTGTTCTATCCGTTTTGAGATGTGCCGGCACAAGACATGGGCAATCTCGTGGGCCAGAATACCGGCCAGTTCTTCTTCGCTTTCCATGGCGGCAATAAGGCCACTGTTAATGAATACATGGCCTGCGGGACCGGCAAAGGCATTGTAAACGTCCTCGTCGATCACGTAGAAATCAAACTCAAATGGCGGAGAGGAATGCTGAGCTACAATATGTTGACCTAGCTTCTTCACATAATTGACAATAGACGGATCTTCAATGAGGGGAAAGCGCCTCTTGACATAGAACATGAATTCCTTGCCCAGGTCGCGCTCTTCTTCGGTCGTCATGGATGCCCGAGAAAACAGACCCGAGTGAGCCCGCTGCACAGGGTGTACAACAAAGCCCGTGATCAGGACTGCAAAAAAAATTGTCTTTATGGCGCCCATACTTCGTCTCATTTTTGATTCGTTAACCAACTCTGACAGTCTATTAGCGAAACCTCTTATCAGTTTACGATAATAGTGAACCACGAATCAATCAAGTAATTAAAACGTTTTGCCATCTCATGTCCATTTTTTGACTCCCGGACGCGTTATGGGTTTCCAAAAAGGGGCTTTTGTGGTAAAAAATGCGAGCACGTCCCGGAAGGTGGGTATGAGCCTACTATAAAAAAAGGTAACCGTTCACGGTTACAAAAAAATGAACATCGAACATCGAACGTCCAACATCGAATGTTGAATGGGAAAACAGGAAACAGAAGAATTATTTAAGATTTTCATTACGACTATCTAAACGGCCGTTCGACAGGCTCACGGCCCTGAGGGCTGAACAGAAACAGAAATAGCCGTTGAATGTGCCGACTTCGCCATAGTAGCTTTAGCTACGACGGCTGAATCGGTATTGGATATTCGTTTTTCATTCGACGTTGGACGTTCGATGTTCGATGTTCGACGTTTATCTTTCAAAACAATTCCGTACGGCATGAATGTAACCTGTGAACGGTTACAAAAAAAGAGAATACTACACTGCTGTGAGCCGCATTATTTGCATTGCCAATCAAAAAGGGGGGGTGGGCAAAACCACCACGGCCGTAAACCTTGCTGCCTCCCTGGCCGTTGCCGAGCGCAAGACCCTGCTTGTGGACTGCGATCCCCAGGGAAATGCCACAACAGGCATTGGTATAGACAAGGCCGGGCTCTCCAGGACCCTCTATCACGGCCTGATCCAAAGAGCGCCCGCAAATGAGATTGTCCTGGACACGGAACTTGCCTTTCTGAGGATCATTCCGGCTAGCTCTGACCTGATTGGCGCCGAGGTGGAGTTGGTTGCAAGGCAGAATCGCGAGACAATCCTCAAGAAGCTTCTCGGGGCCCTTGTGGACGATTATGCTTACGTATTGATTGATTGTCCCCCTTCACTGAACCTGCTCACGGTAAACGCTCTGACTGCAGCCCATACCCTGTTGATCCCGCTTCAGTGCGAGTTCTATGCCTTAGAAGGCCTGAGCCAGCTCTTACGAACATACAAGCGTATCAAGAGACGCTTGAATCCCGGGCTCCGCGTCGAAGGGGTGCTTCTGACCATGTTTGACAAGCGCAACAACCTTTCCCATCAGGTCGCCGAAGAAGCCGAAAAGCATCTTAAGAACCTGGTCTTTAAGACGCGAATCCCGAGGAATGTTAGGTTGGGAGAGGCCCCCAGCTTCGGCAAGCCTATTCTCCTTTATGATATTACATCCCAGGGCGCCAAGAGCTATCTCGAACTCGCGCAGGAAATAATGAATGGTAAGGGGACACGGAATGCCTAAGAAACAGGCGCTGGGGCGCGGACTCGACGCCCTTATACCTGACGTAGGAGACTCGGATTTTGAACCTACAGCCTTTTTCTACTGCGACATTGACGCCATACGGCCAAATCCGTATCAACCCAGGCGAAGCTTCACCGAGGAAGAGTTGAGAAGTCTGGCCGAGTCCATAAAAACAAAAGGTGTAATCCAACCTCTGGTTGTCCGGTCGGCCTCCTCGGGTTACGAATTGATTGTGGGGGAACGCCGGTGGCGGTCTTCTCGTATGGCCGGCCTTAAGCAAGTGCCCGTGGTTGTCAAAGACGTCTCTTCAGCGGAAATGCTTGAGATGGCCCTGGTGGAAAATATCCAGCGAGAAGACCTCAACCCATTGGAAAAGGCCGAGGCATACCACCGCCTCATGAAGGAATTTGGCTTGACTCAGGAAAAAGTGGCAAAACGTGTGGGGCAGGATCGCTCCACGGTTGCCAATTTCTTGAGGCTTCGAAGTCTTCCCAAACCGATCCAGGCCGATATTATCAATAATACCCTGTCCATGGGCCATGCAAGGGCGCTCTTGGGAGCTCAAACTCCTGCTCAACAGAAAACGGCGTGGAGACGTATGGTCTCGGGAAACCTTTCCGTTCGCGCTGCCGAGGCCCTGGTAAAAAAACTCAAGGCAGGCAAGGGCAAATTATCGAAGTCAAGGCCTGTCACTTCGGAAGATATTTATTTTGAGAGCATGGCAGACGACCTGACCCGCCATCTTGGAACCAGGGTGCGCATTGTGCGCGGCGGGAAAAGGGGAAGACTCGAAATCGAGTTTTACGGCAATGATGACCTGGACCGGCTGGTCACCCGCCTGAAGGCATCATAAAATCGCAAAGCGATTTTATCACCATGTCCCTCCACATCGTCATAGACGGCTACAACCTGATCCGGCAGTCTCCGACCCTCAGCATCATTGAGCAACAGAGTCTCCAGGACGGCCGTGACGCCCTTGTAGAACGTCTTGTGTCCTACAAAAAACTCAAACATCATCCCATCACAGTCGTTTTTGACGGGGCCGAAGCCCATAACCTGATGGAAAAGAGAAACCGCCGCAAAGGGATCGACATCATCTTTTCCCGAGCGGGCGAATTGGCTGATAGCGTGATCAAGCGACTGGTCATCCGGGAAGGCGAACGGGCCGTGGTGGTGACTTCCGACAAAGAGGTCGCCGATTTTGCGGCCGAACACGGGGCAGCCACCATAGCCTCTATCGATTTTGAAAGCAGATTAGAAACGGCAACACGGCTAGATCCGGCCTCGGCCGATTTCACCGAGGAAAAACAGACCGGCTGGACACCCACGACAAGAAAGAAGGGACCAGCCCGGCGTCGCTCAAAGCGCGAGAGAAAAAGCCGGGCAAAAACGAGAAAGCTTTAGTCCGTTTGCCGGTTGACCCGTTTCAAAGCGGCGAGGTCCCGCTGAAAGCCGGATTTCATAAAATCGTGAAACGATTTTATACTTTGAACTTCCCCACCATCTCCTTCAACTGGTCCGTCACCTTGCTCAATTCCTCTGCGCTCAAGTTAACCTGAGAACTGCCGTTGGACATCTCAGTGGCTGCCTGGTTTACCTCGGCAATATCTCTTGCGATCTCTCCTGCCACAGCGGAACTCTGAGCCACGTTCTCCGTAACCTCCTTAAGCCCCTGGGATGCCTGCGTCACGTTGTTGGCAATCTCCTTTGTGGTCACGGACTGCTCTTCAACTGCCGTGGCAATGGTGGATACCATCTCATTTACGTCGTTTACAACTTTTGAAATCTGTTCGATCTCGGTGACAGTGTCCTGCGTGGAATTCTGAATGCCTCCGATCTTATTCCTTATCTCCACTGTAGCTTCTGCTGTCTGCTTGGCAAGTTCCTTGATCTCATTGGCCACTACGGCAAAACCCTTGCCGGCATCACCGGCTCTAGCCGCCTCAATGGTGGCATTTAAGGCAAGAAGATTGATCTGCTCTGATATCTCCGTAATGGTCTCTGTGACATTGCCTATCTCTTTGGCGGCCGTGCCCAGTTCATCCACCTTTTCTGAAGCGCTCTTGGCTTGAGACACAGCTTTCCCCGTGATGGCGCGGGTCTTTTCAGTATTCTGGGCAATCTCGTTGATGGTGGCTGTCATCTCCTCGGCGGCAGTGGCCACCATGCTCGTGTTGGTTGAGGCCTCTTCAGTGGCAGAAGCCACGGAGTTCATATTGGAGCTCATCTCTTCGGCCGCAGTTGCCACGGTCCTTGATTTTTCCGAAGTCTGTTCCGCCCCGGAAGACATCTGCTGGGAAATCCCGGATAGTTCCGTGGAGGAAGAAGCCAGAGTCTCCGTAGTTGAAAGAATCTCTTTGAACATGTTGCCAAGGTTTTCCGACACATCATTGAGGCGTGCGCCGATATGGCCAAGTTCGTCTCTTCTCTTGATCTTGAGGCGATACGTGAGATCGCCCTCGCTTAGTCTGCCGGTTGCCTCCCGCAGACGCTCAATCCGTGTGTTTACCAGTCGATGAAACAGCGCATAAATCAGCACCATGATAATGCCTAAGCCCGCTGCCCCTACAAGAATGTTTCTGTTTCGGGCTGCATGGATGGCATCAAACCCCTTTTTGGCAGATGCCCGGATCAGCGCCCCTCCCAACACCTGGCGTGAGCTGCCGTGGCAGTGAGAACACCGGGCTTCGTTCAGCACAGGACGAAAAAGAGTAATGTAGGGGATGCCATTGATCCATTCTTCAAACGGCTCGGCAGGGGCCTCTCCGTTTTCGAGCATCCTGGAAACAGCCTGTGCGGCAGACTCATCTTTTATGAAATTTCCCACGCTTTTTCCCGCAGCATCCGGGTCCGTGGCAAAGGCAACCGCCTGTTTGAAATCAAAGATAAAAATGTCCAGATCAGGTATTTTCTGTTTGAGTTTCTTAAACTGTTGTTGGACCGCGTCATTGTTTCCTATGGCAAGGGCATCGTCCATGCTCCCCTGCACGGACTCGGCCATCATCTCACTCTGGTGTTTCAGTTGGGCCTTCATCATGGCATTCTCACCTCTGACATTCAGAGCGATCATGGTCCCCATAACGAGGATAAACACCGCTGACAAGGCAGTCAGGATTTGGACCCACAGATGTTCCTTGAAATACGCATACAGCTTCATCGTCTTACCTCCTAATCCATAAATGCAGGAATCAGAAAAGAGAAAATTACCACGAAGACACGAAACAACAAAGACACGAAAAACAAAAAATCATTTCGTGTTTTCTTACTTTCGTGTTTTCGTGGTTGTATTAACAATTTTGTACCAGAAAAAACGCCAAGGTTGTGATTAACAGACTAATGTGCTCCGCCGTAGATCAGGGGCTTGTAATCAAAGGCCGCTACCCGATCTGAATTGTGGCAGGTCTCACAGTCCTTTGCGGTGAGGTCCCCGTTGATATCATCCGGTTCTTGGCTTTCTACATGAAGACTCCCCGGCCCATGGCATACCTCACAACCTGCATCCTTGAGTTCCGGCGTCTCATGTTCGGAGCGAAACCCGCCCGCTTTTCTGTGCCCCGTGGTGTGACATTCGAAGCACGTGACGAACTCTGCCTCTGTGAGACCCTTTTTCATGACCTTGATGCTTTCATAAGAGTGGGCCTTCTTGCTATAGGTCATAAAGCTCTCATATTCGGCTTCATGACACTCCCCACAGGCCTGGGAGCCGACATAGGTTTTGTCCGTCTCAGATCCGGCCTGGCTCACGGGCCATCCCCACACGAGGATTGTGGCAAAAGCAAGCGCCCACGCTGCCTTTCCTCTACCAGTGGTTCTTGACATAACAACTTCCTCCTCTCTTTTTTCAATAAAATTGCTTTTCAATAAAATTGCCCTTAAGTGCAAGCAAGATTCATGCCTGCTTCAGGACGTTCGTATCTTGACAAATACCTCCAGGATATCCGGATCAAATAGCTTTCCGGACAGCTTCTCCATCTCTGCCAGAGCCTCTTCCTCGGACCATGCTTCCTTGTAAGGACGTGCCAAAAACTGATCTTTCATACACCTTCATCAATGTCCGACAAAACCGACCCAAGCTTCTCGAAATCCTCTTCCAGTTTCCCGACAAGGGGAAGGGCAACATCCAGTTTGGCATCTTTCCCTGCCGTTTCTATCTCAAAGGCAAGATCACTTAGCGCTTGAGCCCCGATGTTGGCAGACGCCCCCTTGATCCTGTGCGCTTGCCGTCGAACCCGCTCAGCGTCATTGTCTTTCAGGGCTTGCCTCAACTGTTCCAACTGCACGGGAGCATCCTTCATGAACACACTGATGACCTCGTCAAAAAGCTCCTCGTCGCCACCCAATCGACCCAGCAGCACGGACCTGTCAAAGACTTCCTCTTCAATAAATGTGGTTTCTTCGCTTGAGGCCGGCTCGGTAGCCTGTTGTGCCCAACCAGAAAGCTGTCTTTCGATAGCATCAGCCAGGGCCTGGGGTTCAATCGGTTTGGAGACATAATCATCCATTCCAGCTTCAATGCAATCTTCCCTGTATCCCTGCATGGCGTGGGCAGTCATAGCGATGATTGGAACCCTACCGATTGGCGATTGACGATTGGCGATTGACGATTGTGGTTGCGGTTCACCAGTTCCGAGTTTTGAGTTCAGAGCTTCAAGTCTCCTGATTTCCTTAGTGGCTTCAAAGCCGTCCATTTCCGGCATCTGTACGTCCATAAGAACAAGGTCGTAAGGAACTGTCTCAAGGGCCTTGACAGCCTCCCGGCCGTTTGTCACGGAATCGGCCTTAAAGCCGAGCTTTTTAAGAATATGCAGGGCCACCATCTGGTTGGTCATGTCGTCTTCGGCAAGGAGTATTCGGATCTTGCGTTTGTGGTCCTCGGCAATGGAATGCCTGGTTACGATTGACTCTGAACGTTGATTCCTTGCTGCGCTTTGCCTGCCCGTGACAGTCGCAAGGCAATCATAGAGTTCGGATTGCTTGACGGGCTTTGTAAGATATGCGGCAAAACCGATCTCCTTCATGCGAGCCGCATCGCCACGCCGGCCGAATGATGTCAGCAGCACCAGAATGGTCTCATTGAGATCAGGATCTTCCTTGATCTTTCGCCCAAGGGTCTCACCATCCATTTCCGCCATCTGCATGTCGATAATGGCAATCTGAAAGGGAGATCCTTCATCCATGGCCTGGCGCAGTCTCCCCAGGGCCTGGACCCCGCCTGAAACGTCCTCAATATGGCAGTCCAAGGACCTGAGTTGTTCTCTCAGAACCTCTCGGCTCCTGGTATTGTCATCCACTACCAGGATGCGTTTGTCACTGATGTCTCCGGAAACTCCAGTTTCAGCCTCACTCTCCTTTGCCTGCTTTTCCAGAACTGCGGTAAACCAGAACGTGGAGCCCTTGCCCTTCTCGCCTGTCCTGAGCGAAGTCGAAGGGCCTGTCCTGAGCGAAGTCGAAGGGCCTGTCCTGAGCGAAGTCGAAGGGCTTTCCACTCCAATCTGACCACCCATCAATTCAGCAAGCTTTTTTGAAATGGAAAGCCCCAACCCTGTGCCGCCATACTTGCGGGTGGTTGAGGCATCCACCTGTGAGAATGACCTGAAAAGCTTGTCCATGCGGTCCCGAGGGATCCCAATGCCGGTGTCCGACACGCTGAACCGCACCGTGGCGTGACTATCATCTTCTTCTTTCAAATCAGCGCGAATTATGACTTCACCCTTTTCCGTAAACTTGAGCGCATTGTTCGCAAGGTTGATCAGGATCTGGCGCAACCGCACGGGATCGCCGCGAACCAGCGCGGGCACGTCATGATGGATCACAGAGGCTAATTCAACGCCCTTTTCCTCAGCCTTCATTGCCAGAACATCCGTTACGTCTCCAAATGTTATTGTCATGTCAAAGTCTATTATCTCGAGCTCCAGTTTTCCGGCCTCTATCTTGGAGTAGTCCAGGATGTCGTTGATCAGCGTCAAGAGAGAGTTGCCGCTGTTACGCACTGCTTCGGCATACCTGCGCTGCTCAGGGGTCAAATCGGTGTCAAGGAGCATCATGGTCATGCCGATCACTCCGTTCATGGGTGTGCGGATCTCGTGGCTCATGTTGGCCAGAAATGTGCTCTTTGCAATGTTGGCAATTTCCGCTTCCACGGCCATTCGGTTTGCCCGTTCAATGGCCTGTTCAAGATCCCGGTTCAGCGCCTCGGCCTCCTCTTTGGCCTGCCTAAGGGTCTTCTCGGCTTGCTGGCGATTCGCGACTTCCTGCTTCAGTACCTCATTCTGTTCATGCATCAATCCCTGAAGACGTTTGTTTTCCAATATGAGGTTGTGGTGTTCAAAAGCCCGCGCGATGGTTCCCTTCAGGACTTCGCTTGACCAGGGGTTGTTAAAATAGGCAAATATCTGCGAACGGTTGAGAGCCTCCATGGCCTTTTCAAGAGTCCCGTGACCGCTGATGAGGATTTGAAACGCGTCCGGTCTCAGTCTTCTCGCCTCCTCAAGAAAGGTCACCCCGTCCATTTCCGGCATCATCTGATGTGAGAGGACCACGCCGATGTCATGCTTTTTCAGGACTTCAATGCCTGCCCTGCCTGAAACAGCAGTATAGATTGTGTACCTCTCATCCTTGATCTCGCGTTTCAGGGCTTTGACTATATTCCGGTGATCATCTACGATCAGCAAGTTCATGTTCATTCTGCAGTTTCCACCATCATATTTCGTAAGAGTTCAGCCGTCTATTTTTTTGACAGGATTAACGGGATGAACTGGATTATTTTGATTTTGTAAGTCAAAACTCTTATCTCCTTTTTGATTTACCACTGAATGTTTAAGTAATTCGACCTCCAAGAAGTCACCCTAACATTGCAGGCCTGCAACGAGTAAAAACGAGGATCTTCACGAAAACAAAATCCTGATTATCCCCGGCCCAGACCTGGATTTGCACCGCAGGAGTATACGGCTCCAGTCAGGATATTTAGCTCCGGCCCAAGTAAATTTTGCGCAAGTCGCGCCAGGGCGGGCCTGTAATCCTGTCCAAAGGTTTTTTTCATAAGTGAGCTATTCCCAACTTTCAGTTGAGCACTCTCACGCAATTGATTCAAGACAACATCTCCAGAGACATCGTGACACGCTGCTGGGTATCCACGCTCTGATCGGCCAGTGTCTTTTTGACCTCTGAACACATGCGCTGCAGATCAGCAACCATCATCTCCAGGTCCTGTATGGTTTCACCGGCGGTCTTTTCTGTCACGTTCATGGCTTCGCGTAAGTTGGAGGCATCTTTAATCGCGGACTTAAGCGTGCTGAGCCTTTCCAGCCGGAGCTTCAGTTCGTCAAAATTTACTGGCTTCTTAAGATAATCGGCTGCCCCCTTTTTCATGGCTTCAACCGCGGTCTCTACCGTGGCATAGGCTGTCATGACAATGACTTCTGTCTGCTTGTATTTTTCCTTAACCTCTTCCAGAACTCCAATGCCGTCCACATCTCCTGGCATGCTCAGATCGGTAATAACCAGATCAAAAAAGCGGTCAGAAACGATGTCAACCGCCTGATGACCATCCTCTGCGGTCATGACCTCGTGCCCGGCCTTATTCAGCATCTTCTGCAACACCAGAAGCGTCCCCGGATCATCCTCCACTACGAGTATTTTCAAGTTTTCCATGGTCTCCCCTCCGGGTCATGGTTTGGCCCGTTTGGCCCGTTGAGCCCGTTAGCCGGTTTGGCCTGACTAATGTTTCCTTAGATATCTTATTCGCAAATGTTATTCATTATTGAAATAGAGGCGCCTGTCATCTGCCCTGACAATCGGAAATCCTTTGAAAAGCCAGCTCTGTTCGTGTAGTCGTACACACTCTTGGTTAAGCCACTTGCTTCCTGTCAGCAGTCCAAATCCTCAAATCTCTTGATTTTCATATTCCTCCTTCCTCCAACTCGAACCTAGGTTGACTACGTAATACCTTTAATGCCTTACCAGTCAACCGGCTCAACGGGCTAACGGGCTCAACGGGCTCAACCCTCTTACTGTTTCACCTGATAAAAAATTGACCTCAAATGCCTCTGTGGTTCAAACCTTGTGGACATGCCGGTCAGGGATTCAGTAGATCCGATAATTAATGACCCGCCCGAATCAAGCATGTCGGCTATTCTGTCAAAAAGCTTCTCCCTGTCGTCCATGCTGAAGTATATGGCCACATTTCTGCAAAATATGACATCAAACTTTCCAAGCGCGGCAAAAGGGAGCATTAGATTAAGCTTTTTGAAATTGGCCATGGCTCGCACATCATCTTTAATCTTCCAGGTATTCCCATTGGGGGTGAAATATTTCTCCAGTTTGTCCGGTGCCAGCCCCCGTTCTATCTCAACCTTATTGTATGCACCGTAGCTGGCATGGGCCACGGCTGCATCGGATATATCCGTGCCGAGCAATTTGATGTTGTATTTCTTCAGATCAGGCAGGAGTTCTTTCAGCACAATAGCTATACTGTAAACCTCCTGTCCCGTGGAGCAAGCCGCGCTCCAGATGCGGATAGGTGTGGGCAAGAGAGTGGAAGATTTGGCGCTTCGCATGTCAATGACTTCCGGCAGGATTTTGTGTTGAAGTAGTTCAAAGGGGCCGCTATCGCGAAAAAACAGGGTCTCATTGGTAGATATAGCGTCAATGATCTTCTCTTTAATAGATTTTGTAGCGTCCAATATGGCCTTTTGATGCAATTCAGCATATGAGGAACAGCCCATTTCTTCAGCAACAGGCCCGAGCCTTGTCTCAATCAGATACGCCTTGCTCTGATCGAGATGAATCCCTGACACGTCCTTCACGTACTTGGCAATAGTCTTCATTTCATCTGGAGCTATTTTTGTCATTGGTTTCCTCAACGAGACTAATGCCTAACCGTCTTGACAATCTCCCCTGCAATCCTTTCAAGTGGCGCAACCAGATCAGCGACCCCGGCATCAATTGCCTCCTTGGACATTCCGTAGACAACGCAGGTGGCTTCATCCTGCGCGATGACGGTGGCGCCGTTTCGTTTCATCAGTTTGAGACCGAGCGTGCCATCTGAGCCCATCCCGGTCATAATCACTCCTGTAGCTCTTCCCACGTAGTGATGAGCCACTGACCTGAAAAGATAATCCACAGACGGCTTGCAACTGTTCTCAGGAGGATCATCGGTTATTCTGACAATTCTGGTCTTTCCATCTACTCCAGCCACGACCTTCATCTGTTTGCCGCCAGGAGCAATGAGAGCTGTATTGGGCTGAATCGGCTCTCCATCACTCGCCTCTCTGATCTCCATAGAGCACTTGGAGTTAAGGCTCTTGGCCAGAGACTGTGTAAAAACAGGCGGCATGTGTTGCACAATCAGAAACGGCACGTTCAGGTCGCCGGGAAGTTTTGGAAGCATTTGCGCCAGAGCATTGGGACCGCCAGTAGAAATGCCGATCGACACAATCTCAGACTTTCCTCGCATCTGACCGGCAATTGCCTTCATGGGTTGAGCCACGCCAGTGGACCCTGATGCTCTTTTCTCTTCTGTCCCGGTTCCTGCAAGGTGATGCCTGTCTCCCAGTATGCTCTTTATCTCTCTGCGACGGGCAAATGCCTTCAGCATGGGAGCAATCGCGTTCTTTACAGCTTCTTTGCTCTCTTCCATGCTGCTGGTTTCCGGCTTGGGGATGAAGTCAAAGGCCCCGAGTTCCAATGCCTTCATGGTCATCTCTCCGCCCTTCTGGGTGACCGTGCTGAGCATGATGGCGCCCACATCCGGCGCCTCTTTCTTCATATGGGCCAGGACTTCAAGGCCATTCATTTCCGGCATTTCTATATCGAGAATCAGAAGGTCTGGTTTCAAGGAAGCAATCTTTGCCACGGCTATCTTGCCGTTGTGGGCCACGCCCACTACCTCCACATTGGGCAATTCAGCCAGCACATCGCTTACGACCTTGCGGTACACTACGGTGTCGTCAACTACGAGTACTCTAAGGGCTTTCTCATTTGTCATTGGTCACTAACCCTCTTCCTCCTTCAGCACCTCTTCCACGTTCAGAATGCCGATCAGGCTGTTCTCGGTCTTGTATACCCCCTTAAAGAACTTTGCCTGAACACCGCCTATGTTGGCCGGAGGCTGTTCCACCTTCTCCCAGTGGGCCTGCACCACGTCGCTTAGTCGCGGCACCAGCAGGCCAATGTACTCACCGTTTGAATTCACAATAATATTCCGGCAATCAGCGCTCAGATCGGTTGAAGAGAGGCCCAGTTTTTTCCCAAGGTCAATGATGGTCACGATCTGGCCTCTCAGGTTCAGGATACCCATGACGCATTCAGGCGATTGCGGCACTTTCGTCATCTGCGTATGCTTGTTGATCTCCTGAACGTTGACTATGTCCATGCCGCACAGCGCGTCTCCCACATAAAAGGTTGCAAGTTCCACAACACCTTCATTCGTCTTGGTTTCTGCTGATTGCCCCATAGATTCTTACCTCCGTTTTATTGGTTGAGCCGGTTTAGGCCGTTCGGCCGGCTTTGCCCGTTTGCCCGTTTGAATTCACAACTTCAAGCCATTTACAATTGCTCAGCCATCATTTTCATAGCGGCGAACCGCGTTTCATAAAATCGTGAAACGATTTTATACTTTGAACTGCCCCACCATCTCTTTTAACTGCTCGGCTAGCTTACTCATCTCCTCAGCGCTCATGTTCACCTGCGAGCTGCTGTTAGTCATTTCATTTGCAGCCTGATTCACGTCGGAGATGTCTTTTGCTATCTCTCCTGCCACCGTGGAGCTCTGGGCCACGTTCTCTGTTACCTCCTGAATACCCTGAGAGGCTTGAAGCACATTGTTTGCAATCTCCTTTGTCGTTACAGACTGCTCTTCTACGGCCGTGGCAATGGTGGATACCATCTCATTAACATCGTTTATCACTTTCGAAATCTGCTCAATCTCTGTTACCGTCCCTTCAGTAGAACTCTGAATCCCTCCAATCTTGTTCTTTATCTCGCTTGTTGCTTCTGCCGTCTGCTTGGCGAGTTCCTTGATCTCGTTTGCCACCACGGCAAAACCCTTGCCTGCCTCGCCTGCACGGGCCGCCTCAATGGTGGCATTTAAGGCCAGAAGGTTGACCTGTTCGGAAATGTCGGAGATGGCTTCCGTAACCTTACCGATCTCCTGGGCTGCCGTGCCCAGTTCATTTACCTTGTCAGAAGCGCTCTTTGCCTGAGAAACAGCTTCGCCCGTTATACCCCTGGCTTTTTCCGTGTTCTGAGCGATCTCGTTGATAGTGGCCGTCATCTCTTCGGATGCAGTAGCAACCATGCTCACATTAGTGGAGGCCTCTTCAGTGGCAGCGGCAACGGAGCCCATGTTCGAACTCATCTCTTCGGCTGCTGTAGCAAGAGTATTCGCTTTGCCTGAGGTTTGCTCCGAGCCTGATGACATCTGTTGTGAGATTGCGGAGAGTTCGGTAGAGGAAGAGAACAAGGTTTCGACGCCGGCAGTGATGTCCTTGAACATTTTGCCGAGATTCACAACCATGGTGTTCATGGCTTCGGCCAAAATCCCCACCTCGTCCTTTTGGTCTATATCAAGTATCTGAGTAAAGTCACCTTCCGACATCTTCTTGGCAAAATCTGCACTTCTAATTATTGGTTTCACAATAGCGCGGCTGATCACAAATGCTAATGCAATTGCTAGTAGAACACATATCCCCAGGATAACTGTAATAATCCTCTTGCCACCGCTTCCGGCTTTGTGCATAGCGCTTGCGGCTTTCTCCAATATCTGGTCGGCATTTTTGATCACGGCACGGGCAGCGGCAGTTAGGTTATTACCTAATTGCTTATCAACGTCTTTTCCTCCGACAATCAGTCTATGAAATTCATGCCCAAATGCTTCATACCGCTCCAACTCTTTAAGACCTTGTCTCAGCCAGCCCTGTACATCTGCATCATGCGTGACCTGCTGCCCTTTTGCAGCAACCGTCTTTATCGACTGGACCGCCGCCGCCCAGGCCTTAAAGTCTCTTTCCTGCTTGTGCATCATGTAGTTCTTTTCCTGTGTTTGCGTTTCAAGACAATTCTCTTTAATGATATAGGCCGTCTCGGCAACTTCCGCCTGATGACTAATGTTATTGATGATCTGATAACCCGTAATACCAACAATAATTCCCAGGACGGTAATGGCGCCAAACCCCAATGCTATCTTGGTCCCTATTTTGATGTTCTTAAACATGGTTCACTCCCTCCTTTGTAGTGTGTCTCGATTTTGTTGGGCGGTTATACCCGTTTGCCGGTTAGCCCGTTGCCCGTTTGAACTTACTATTTTAGGCATTTTAGGCATTCTAGGCACTTTAGGCATTTATCGGTTGATAACCCGCCAACCGCTCACCAATTGACCAATGACGAGTGAGCAATGACTAATGACTCAAGCTATTACGAATACTCTCCATCAACTTTTCCCTGTCCATCTTGATCTGATAATCATCAATGCCGACTTCTTTTCCTTTTGCTATATCTCCTTCGCCGGCGAGTGTCGTAAGGGCTATGACCTGCAAATGGGAGAAGCGCTCATCTCCTTTTATTTTCTTGGTTAGCTCAAAACCATTCATGTTTGGCATTTCTATGTCAGTGACCACGAGAGAGATCTCGTCCGCATGTTCCTCAAGAAGATCCCAGGCGACCATGCCGTCCTCTGCATCAATGACATTGTAGCCGCCGTCTTCAATAAAACCCTTGACCTGGTTGCGGAAAAAGTTGGAATCCTCGGCAATCAGGACGGTGAGACCCCCGCCGTCTGATGTCTGAACAGCTTCCTGCTGAGCAAACCAATCCGGGTTTAAGGCCTCGACCAGGCCGTACATGTCTACCATTTGCGTGGTGTGCTCACCGATAACGGCAGAACCCATGATACCCGGTTGTTTCAGGGTGGCGCCGTCGACTTCGATTGTTACATCCATTGCGTCTACTGGGCCTATGGCCAGGAGACCAATTTCTTTCCCCGCGATCACGACAACGATGACAAGCAGATCTTCTTTTTCTGCCAGAGGTTTGACTTGAGCCACCTGATCAATGCTGATCAAAGGAAGACTTCCGCCACGGTATTTCATCACCCTTTTTCCGCCCACTTCTTCCACATCTTTTGCCTTGACCTTTTCAATGCGCTCCACCTGGCTCAGAGTGACGGCGAATTGTTCGTCCTCAGCGCTCCTGAACACCAGCAGGGACTGCATGTCTTTCTTGGCCGTGACGACTTCAGCGGTTTCCTTGGCCACTTCAGCGACCCTGTCAGTGCCTTCCAGGGAAGTCAGGCCGGCCATGCGGGCAAGATTGCCCACGTCGAGTATAAGGGCCACTCGACCGTCACCCATAATGGTGGCGCCTGCATATCCCTTGCACTGCTTGAAATGACGACCCAGGGGCTTCACCACGATCTCTTCAGAGTCGTGCAACTTGTCAACAACGAGCCCGTACTTTAAGGCTCCGGTAGTAACCACGACAATATTTACAGCGCTTTCCGCATGAAAGCGCCTGTCACGTTTCTCTCTCCGATCCTCATGAGTTGTGTGTTCTGGGCTTTCAGCTTTGAGCTTTGAACCTTGAGCTTCACTCGGGCCTTCAGCCTCTGGCTTTGAGCTTTCAGCCTCAATCGGACTCTCCTTTGACCTCCTGTCAGCTATGCTCTCTCGTCTGTCGGGCTTTTCTTCTCCATCCTCCGGATCGATATACGTCTGTTCTATTCCCAGAACATCATTCAGACTGATCAGGGGGAGCAACTGCCCGCGCAACCTTACGACTGCTGCATCTCCTACCTTCTCTATGCGTTTCTTGATTTGACCTGCCGGAATCCGAAGCAGTTCATTCATGTTCACCTGTGGGATTGCATAGTGGTCTCCTTCTGTGGTAATTATCTGACTCGGAATAATTGCCAGTGTCAGGGGAAGCTTTATGCGGACCCTTGTGCCCTTGCCCAACTCGGACTCTATGTCCACCACGCCGCCCAACTTGTCCAGGTTCGTCTTGACTACATCCATCCCAACGCCCCGGCCGGAGACGTCCGTGACCTCCTTGGCCGTGGAAAACCCGGGAAGAAATATCAGGTTCACCTTTTCTTTGTCAGACATGGTTCTTGCCTGATCTTCTGTGATCAAGCCTTTGGCCATGGCCGTGGCGGCCAGCATATTGCCGTCCAGGCCCTTTCCATCATCGATTATCTCAATATTTACTTGCCCCGCCTCATGAAAGGCCTTCAAATGGACTGTCCCTGCTGCCTCTTTGCCGGCCTTAAGCCTCTCATCAGGGATCTCTATGCCGTGATCGGCCGAATTTCGGACCAGGTGCGTAAGTGGATCACTGATTGCCTCAATGATGGTTTTGTCCAGTTCGACCTCTGATCCGTCAACGACCAGTTCCACTTGCTTGCCCAGATTTCTGGCCAGGTCTCTCACCACGCGCTGGAATTTATTGAATACGTTTCCTATAGGCTGCATCCGAGTCAGCATGATGGCTTCCTGGAGTTCAGAGGTTATGAGATCCAGACGCTGGCCCCCCAGTTGAATCGTGCGAAAGTCCTTTGACTCAATGGCCTGAAGGAGCTGGTTTCTGCCCAGGACGAGCTCTCCGGCAAGATTCATGAGAGAGTCCAGCAAACTTACGTGGACGCGAAGGCTGGCATCGGTGACGGTTGAGCCCGTTTGCCCGTCTACCTGTTTACCTGTTGAAGGCATTGGTGCGGCCTGCTCAATCGGCTTGATCTCAGGTTCTTTTGGAGAAATCTCTTCTGCCGCGCGTTGCAATTCATCTTCTTCAGGCATTTCAGCCTCTGTTTCAGGTTCTATCCTGGCGCCAGCTTTCTCTACTGCCTCAGCCTCGGCCTCTTTATGAACGACCTCTTCCTGAGAAGATGCCTGATCGATGAGCCGGGTGGTCAGGTCTTCGGCAAGTTCATAGATGTGGTCTGCCTCGATCTCAAAGAGGGCATTGACCACGGTCGGATCCAGTATGGTGGCAAACAGGATGAGGAAGGGAAGACGATTCGACAGTTCTCCATCCTCAAGGGAGCCAACGCCTTCTATATCGACCTTGCTTTCCAGGATAATGCCGGATTTCTCCACCTCCTTTAAGACGTCCAGGGGGTTTTTGCCCTTGTTGTGCACATCATGAATCAGGTCGTAGTCCACCAGGTAGATAAATTTTCCCCCTTTCCTGGCATTGGAAATGTCGTATTCGGCCACAGAAAAAACGGTCTTTCCGCCAGGAAAAGAGATATCGAGCATTTTGGAAATACTCTCTTTACTCTCATCAGGCAGAGAGCCTTCGGCCAGACTTTTCAGCGCTTCAATGTGCTCTGTCACATCTATGTCATTGCTTGTCGTGACATTGGATATGAGATTTCTCAGGGCATCAGAGGCGAGCAAGAGGATGTTGACTATCTCCGGATTTGGAACCATCTCCCGGCTGCGGATCATGCCAAGGACATTTTCCATCTTGTGGGAAAGCTCCTTGATATTAGTCAGGCCCATGAAGCCTGCCCCTCCTTTGATGGAATGGGCGGCGCGGAAGACCTTGTTGACCAGTTCCTCGTCTATGTCAGCCCCGCCCTCTTCAATAGCCAAGAGGTCATTCTCAATGTCCGCAAGATGTTCCTGAGACTCTTCCACATACATCTGCATGGTTTCGTCCATTTCAATCGTCATGGTCTTCCTCCTGAGTTATTTGTCATTTGTCACTTGTCATTTGTCATTGGTTTAGTCCCGCTTTTAGTTCCGCTTCAGCAGGATTTAGCCGGTTTGCAGTAGGCAGTAGGGAGTAAGCAGTTTTCTCACTTTCCCACCTGCTCACTTTCCCACTTTCCCACCTGCCCACTTTCTCACTTTCTGGCCTACCCAGCCACCGGGCTCACTTCAAAATGCTGATCCAGCCGCATGGTTTTGAAAAGCTTGTAGATATCTTCTGAGACATTGGTGACCGACATCTTTCCGCCTGCCTTGCTCACCGAATTATGGGTGGCCACAAGCACGCCAATGCCCACTGAGTCGACCATCTCAACACCCATAAGGTCTATGACCAGCTCTTTGACGCCACTTTGAACGATTTTGAGCAATTTTTTTCTGAACGCCTCTGCCATGGAGGCGACAATGTCCTTTTCTGGTTTAACGACCTCTTGTTGAGCCTTTTTCTTAGCTTTTGCCATTGATTCCTCCTGTTTATAGTTTTTAGCCGGTATTCTCAGGTTGCGAGCGAAGCGAGTTGCCTGACTCAGCCGGGATACGACTTCTTCGTTCGTTGGACTAGACACGTTACGGCAATTTATATGCCAATAACCTGTTATATGCCAATAACCTGGCAAGACCGTTTGAATATTGTTTTTGACCTGTCATTTCAGGTTGTTATCACCGAAAAACGGCATGTGGAAAATCATAAAAAAAGTATGGCAACCGGGGCATCCTGTAGGCACGTAACGCAAGCCTGTCATTTTATTGACGGCAGGGCGCTTATTTCTTGACAATGCGCAACCCTGGAGAGCAATATTTTCCTCATAACGAGTCTGTTCCCTTTGTCGTTGAATTTCACATCCGCACAGTACTCTCTCATGATACCCAGTCCCCGGCCGCAATCAGAATTCGGATCAGGGCTTTCTGCCAGGCATCCTCGCCAGTCAAAACCCTCTCCTTCATCTTCGATTTCCATAATGAGGCTGCCGTCCTCCAGTCGCAGCGCGCAGGAAACGATTTTTCGGCCATCACCGCCGCTTCCGTGAATTACCGCGTTGACCAGCGCCTCCCTCATGACCAGAAAAACGTCAAAAGTGTGTTCTTCAACATCCATTCTACGGACGAACCTTTTCGTCTCCTCGGCAACCCTATCAATATTTTCCAGCGTCGCGGAAAAGCGGAGATCGATTCCGTCCGGATTATGAGAAACGGTGAAGGTCATTTGTTAATCCGTTGGCCAACCTGAATTCACACCTCAACCCCCAGCACCACCACGTCGTCCTCAGGCTTGTCTGTGTTCCCCAGCATCAGGCTGGCCAGTCTTTCAGCGGATTCGTCGATGGGAACGTCCTTCACGGCGACGCATCTTTCCAGCAATTCCGGCAGGGCTCCGGACCACACTTTCTTTTCCCCGGGCCTCTCAATGAGACCGTCAGTGTAGAAGAAAAACCTGTCACCGTCACTGACCTCGATATCCTGCTTTCCATAAGAAACGTTCGTGAAAGCGCCCAGAACGTCGCCATCCATTTCTACAAATCTTGGCTCTGCGTCTTTCGGAAGATAAACAACGGGTAGATGCCCTGCGTTTACAATCGACATCAGCCTCACCTTCCGGTTCAACTTGCCGTAACATGCCGTCAGGTACTTGCCGTCGGATAGTATTTCCACCAGCACGTTGTTTATCATCACCATGCTCTCTACCGGTTTGTATATGGGCGTGCAGTTTTGTCTCAAGAGGCCCTTCACGGCGGCGGTGATGTAACTCGTGGCTATGTCGTGCCCTGAAACATCTGCCACAAAATATGCGAATATCTCATCTGAAATTGGCATGACATCATAGAAGTCCCCCCCGGCCTCCAGCAAGGGCAGATAATGAACGCCAAAACAGGCCTCCGGAAGGTCTTCCGGCACTACCAGCATGGAGGCTTGGGCATCCTGGATCTGCCTTAGTTTTTCTGCCTGACTTGCAATCAGAGAGTTGGTGGCAAGAGACAACTTCAGATGGAGTCGCACCCTGGCAAGCATTTCCTGGCCGTGAAACGGCTTAGTTATGTAATCAACGGCTCCCAGATCAAAACCCTTAAGCTTGCTTTCTATCTCATCTCTTCCTGTCAGAAAAATGACCGGAATCGATGCGCTTCGAGCATTCTTCTTGAGCTGTGCGATGACTTCAAATCCATCTTCTCCGGGCATCATGACGTCAAGCATGATAAGATCAGGCTGAATTTCAAGGGCAAGTTCCCGGCCCTGGGGGCCGTCACTGGCCGTGATGACCCGGTAGCCCTCCCTACGGAGGGCGATTTCCAGGAATTTGAGGCTCACCGGCTCGTCGTCAACAACAAGTATAGTTACGTCTTGTCTCGTTTCCATGAGGTCAAAAAGGTGGCAAGATCTGTGCCAGTGATGAAGCGTCACATCACAACAACTCCACAAATTTTCTTGACAAAGGAAAAAGCCAGGCATAAAAAAAGTGCTTTGACACAAAAGACTGACCGGGGATCTGCTTTTGAAGAAGAAGGGCTTCATAAGAATCAATCGGGACCTGTGCAAGGGATGCGGGCTGTGTATTGACGCGTGCCCCAAAGGGATCATCATTATGAGCGAAAAGCTTAACATCAAGGGCTATCGCCCCGCTGAGTACACGGAAAACGAAAACAGCGAAAATCGCAAGTGTACCGGGTGTGCCCTCTGTGCCATAGTATGCCCTGATGTCGCCATTGAGGTGTTCCGTGGGTAGAAAGAGACTAATGCGTGGCAGTCATGTGATTGCAGAGACGGCAACCCTGGCCGGGTGCCGTTTCTATGCGGGCTATCCCATCACACCACAGAATGAGCTGCCTGAATACCTTTCCAGCCGTTTTGCCAAACTGGAAGACGCCACCTTCATTCAGGCGGAAAGCGAACTGGCGGCAATCAATATGGTGATGGGGGCAAGCATGACCGGGGTGCGGGCAATGACATCGTCTTCCAGTCCGGGGATCAGCCTGAAACAGGAAGGCATCTCGTACATGGCCGGCATGGAGCTTCCCGCCGTTGTGGCCAACATCATGCGGGGAGGGCCGGGGCTCGGAAATATCGCCCCATCCCAGCAGGACTATTTTCAAGCCACAAGAGGGGGCGGGCATGGAGATTATCGAACCATCGTCCTTGCCCCTCACTCGGGGCAGGAACTGGTCACCCTGACTATGAAAGCCTTTGATCTGGCCGACACTTATCGAACGCCGGTTATCATACTGGGCGATGGTCTCATGGGCCAGATGATGGAGCCGGTAACATTTCCCGAGCCCATCGAGCCTTCCGCCCTTCCCAAAAAGGAGTGGACACTTGACGGCGCCATGGAGCGGGACAGCCGCCTGATTTGCTCATTGCGCCTGGACCCGTTCAAGATGGAACAACACAACTGGAAACTGGCCAGAAAGTATGCGGCCATTTGCGAGCGTGAAACAGAGCATGAATCATATCTTCTTGACGATGCTGTCGTGGCTGTTGTGGCCTTTGGCACGGCCGCCCGCATTGCAAAAGGGGCTGTCAACCGCGTGCGCAAAGAGGGTTTGAAGGCAGGCCTTTTTCGACCAATCACACTCTGGCCATTTCCTGAAAACGAGCTCAGGGGATTGACCCGTTCGGTTAAGCATATCCTGGTGTTTGAAATGAACTTCGGTCAGATGGTTGAAGACGTAAGGCTCAGTGTCGGAGAGAAGGCCACTGTTCATTTTCACGGCAGGCCAGGGGGAATCATATCCACCCCCCACGAGATCGCAGATGCAATAACCAGGCTTGTGTATAGGTATGGACTCTGTTAAGGAATTCGCCGAATATTTGCCACGAATTTGGAAACACAATGACTAACAACTCGGTTGGGTGAAACGGTTGCAGTATGATAAAGCAGGTATTCAAAAGACCGGATGCGTTAAAGGATAACATCTTTCACTACTGTCCGGGTTGCGGCCACAGCGTTATCCACCGGCTCGTGGCTGAGGTGATTGACGAACTCGGGATTCGCGGCAAGACCGTGGGGGTTCCACCGGCTGGATGTGCCGTGCTGGCATATAATTATCTTGACGTTGACATGGGAGAGGCCCCGCACGGCCGGGCTGTTGCCGTGGCCACGGGAATAAAACGTTGCCGGCCCGACCTCGTAGTGTTCACTTATCAGGGAGATGGCGATATTGCCGCCATTGGCACTGCTGAAACAGTGCATGCGGCCAACAGGGGAGAGCGTCTGACGGTTATTTTTGTAAACAATGGCTGCTACGGCATGACAGGCGGGCAGATGGCCCCAACCACGCTTCTAGGGCAAACCACCACCACGACACCCGGAGGGAGAATACAGCTCAGAGACGGATTCCCCGTGGACCTGAGCCAGATGCTGGCTGTGGCTGGTGGCAGTGTCTACATTGAAAGGACTGCGGTCACATCGCCAAAAAATATTATCAAGACAAAAAAGGCCATCAAGAAGGCGTTTAAGGCGCAAATGGATGATCTTGGCTTTTCCCTGGTTGAGATACTGTCAGCATGTCCCACTAACTGGAAGCTCTCGCCTGTGGACTCATGCAAACGAATTGAGGACGAAGTTGTAAAACAGTATCCCCTCATGGTGATCAAGGATACGACTTCGTTATGAGTATAACCAAGACCATATTTTCCGGCTTTGGAGGACAAGGGGTCCTGATGATGGGATATGTTCTGGCCACGGCCGGGATGCAAGAAGACAAGCATGTAACCTATCTCCCGTCTTACGGGGCAGAAGTCCGTGGCGGAACGGCCAACTGCACCATCACCGTAAGCGATGATCCCATTGCCTCTCCGGTTGCATCTTTTCCGGATTTTGCCGTACTGATGAACACACCATCTCTAATGAGGTTTGAAGGAAGGGTCATAACAGGTGGTACGGTCTTCTTGAACAGTGACATGGTGGAACTCAGGCCAAAGCGTGGCGACGTGAAAGTGGTAGCCATACCGGTTAACACCATTGCCGAGAGGTTAGGCAATGCCCGCGCGGCCAATATGGTGATGATCGGCGCCCTGGCCCAGAAGACCGGTCTGGTTTCTCTCGACTCAGTGATCAAGAGCATTAAAGAGATCTTCGCAACAAAAGGGGCAAAGGTCCACGAGATGAACACCCTTGCCATAAAGGAAGGCGCAGCATTTGTTGAGGAGCAATCATAATCATGACCATAAAAGAAGTTGTCATTAAAGTCGAAAACAGGCCGGGCGAACTTGCTCGGATTGTGGGCCATCTCTACGAAAATGATGTGAAGGTTTCCGCCTTCTGGGTGGGCACTGAAAACGAAAAAGCGACCCTGCGATTTGTCACTAGTGATCCGGATTCAGCCCTTTCAGTCTTGACAGGGCTCGGCTTCAAACCCACAACATCGGATGCGATTGCCGCCCAGGTCCCGGATCACCCGGGTGGACTGAACACCCTTCTAATGATACTCCGCTCTGCAGAAATCAATATTCTTCACATTTATCCCTGCCTGGAAACCCAGGATCCCATCTTGATCCTGGAGGTTGACAACACCGAGGCGGCCGTCAAGGCCTTGAAAAGCAACTGGATCAATCTTTATGATGAGCGGCTTTATACTATGTAAAAGAAGTGCCTAAAGTTTAAAGTGCCTAAAATGCCTAAAGTTAAGGATAACATTCATGATTCACCAATTTCCAAGACCCAGATTTGATAAAATCGTAAAAAGTCTCAGATTTCGGAATTGCGAATTTAGGGATTTAGGATTCTAGTTCGCTTTAGGCATTTTAGCTCATTTTAGGCACAAGGCATTTCTTCAAGAAACATGACCAACAATATGACCTTGAGGACTTCACCTAATCGGCAAGCCCCTTTCCAAGTATTCACTTACCATGAAAATCCAATCATACCGCTTTGGGTACATCGAGATCGACGGCAACGTGTACCGGAACGACGTCAAGCTCATCGGCAATAAGGTCGTGCCGGATTGGTGGCGTTCAAGGGGTCACCTTGTAGAGCTGAAGGACGCAAAGGACCTCCTGGGAGCTGACGCTGAGATCTGCATATTCGGCACCGGGGCCTACGGAGCCATGCGGGTATCAGAGGCGGTGAAGTCTGCTTTTGAAAGCCGTGGCGTCAAGGTGCTGGTGGAAAAAACCGAATCGGCCTGCAACTCTTATAATCAACTGACAAAAGAGGGCAAGAAGGTTGTTGCCGGCTTTCACTTGAGCTGCTGACTAAGGGATACTCTTCATCCGGCCTATGGAAAGATCATGAAGGGGGATGAGGATATCGGCCATCTCCTTGATCTTCTGGGCGCTGTCGTAAGCCTCAATGGCATTGATGTGCACGCCAGATGCAATGGCGGGTCCGGTTTCGGGGAAGTTCTTGTCATTGCAGCAAAACCCGGTGATAATGGCCTTGCCTTTTGACGTGTTTATGGCCACGGATTGCCCGCCAACCGTGTGTCCGGGGCTAAAAATCACGTCGATCCCATCAAGGATATTCACATCCCCTTCCACCTCCACGACATCTACCCCGTCAAGAACGTCCGGGTAATACCTGTGATCAATGGGATGAGGATTCCTGAAAAACTCCATTTCTGCCTTCTGCACATAGACCCTGGCATTAGGGCATTTGTAGTCGTTTTCGCAGTGATCATTATGAAGGTGGGTATGAATAATCACGTCGATATCTTCAGGTTTAAGCCCCACCGTGGCAAGGGCCTCCTCAAATTCGAGAATATCAAAACCATAGGTCTTCCCCAGGTCATCGGGCACTACGAACTGCTCGAGCCCGGTGTCCACCAGGATGTTCTTATCCCCACCCTTAAGATAAAAGACATAGATGGGAATCCAGATCCTCGTCCCGTAATCACGAAGATAGGTCATGATACCCTGATCCGTCTCATTGGCCCCCACCACTAGAGGGCAAATAACATATTCTTGCATTGAAAACCTCCCTGTCACATCTTTTCAACCTTTTGCCAAAGCCGCCTCTTTCTGATATGAAATTCCCCATCTCAAATCAAGGAAAAAAAGGAATTGAGCGTTGGTTGCCCTTGAGAAACCATACGTCGAAGTGGCTGTAGCTCTGCCTGTTTCCAGGACATTTACTTATGAACTGCCGGAGGAACCCCTTTGGTCCTTGAGCCTGGTGGGAAAGCGCGTGCTAGTGCCTTTCAGGACCCGTAATGTCACGGGCTACGTCCTCGACTGCCTTGAGTCAACAGACCGGGAAGGCGTGAAGAAGATCATAGACATCCTGGATGACGCGCCTCTGTTTCCGGCCTCCATGATCCGTTTTTTTCGCTGGATAGCGGATTACTATCTCTATCCCGTCGGCGAGGTCATAAAAGGAGCTCTGCCCGGCGGCCTGAACGTTACCCAGGTGCAAACCGTAAGCATTACAAATGAAGGTCGTTCTGTGCTCGCGGGCCAGTCGCTGACAACCTTTGATCGCGCCATACTCCAAGAACTTAAAAGCCACGGGCCTCTCAGCATACGAACACTGTCAAAGGCCGTTAATGAGGAGATCAGTCCAAGGACATTCAGCAGCCTTGAGCGATCAGGCTGGATCATCAGGCAATACAAGCTGAAGCCCGGCAGGGTCCGGCCAAAGAAGGAGATCTATGTGGCTGCGGTAGAGGGAAGGCCGTCGTCTGCCTCGCTTTCTGAAGTGAGGAAGAAAATCCTCACTATTGTTGAAGGCCGGGGCGAAATATCTTTAAGGGCATTAACATCCGAGATCTCATCGGCCGGACGACTGGCGAGAAAGATGGCTCAAGAAGGGTTCCTCCACGTGGGGGAACGGAGTGTCTACCGTGATCCCTTTGGCGAGCCCGTTGAAGCAGACCCAAGCCCGCCGGTGCTCACGGATGAGCAGGGAAAAGTCGTCGCCACGGTCATGGATGTGCTCGGAAGGGGTTTTCAGACATACCTCCTTCACGGCATCACCGGAAGCGGCAAGACTGAGGTCTACATGCGAGCTGTGGCAGGCGCCGTGGACAGAGGTCTCCAGGCGGTCGTGCTTGTTCCGGAGATCGCACTGATCTCCCAAACCGAACGCCTCTTTCGCGCGCGCTTTGGAGATTGTGTTGCCTTGTTGCACAGCGCCTTGAGCGAAGGCGAGCGCTTCGACCAGTGGATGCGGATCATGCGCAAGGAAGCAAAGGTTGCGATCGGCGCCCGCTCGGCAATCTTTGCCCCCTTTGACCGGCTGGGCCTGATCATCGTGGATGAGGAACACGACGACTCGTACAAGCAGGCAAGCGGACTGCGGTACCATGCGAGGGACCTGGCCGTGGTCCGTGCCAAGCTCGAAGGCGCTGTGGCCCTGCTCGGATCCGCGACACCTTCCCTTCAGTCCTATCACAACGTGCGCACAAAGAAATTCCGCGACCTTAATCTCTCGACGCGTATCGAAAACCGGGCGCTGCCGGAAGTCAAAGTCGTGGATATGCGCGAGACAAAAGGATACCGCCGCTCAAAGCCTTTTATGACCGAAGAACTCCAGGAAGCCATTTCGGAGACCCTGGACCGTGGAGAACAGGTAATCCTGTTTCTTAACCGCCGCGGCTTTGCCAACTGCCCTACCTGTACCTCGTGCGGGGAGCCCCTGCGGTGCAAGAACTGTGATGTCACCATGACGCTCCATCAGGAGGCCAATGCCTTCAGGTGCCACTACTGCGGCTACAGTTGCGCCCGAACAGTCGGATGCCGGGCCTGCGGAAACCCCAAGCTCAAGCTCCTTGGCCTTGGCACGGAAAGGGTGGAGGACAAGGTCAAGACGATCTTTCCGGAAGCCAGGGTTGCCCGAATGGACCGGGACACCACGGCCCGAAAAGGGGCCCTGATAAAGATCTTGAAAGATCTAAAACAAGGCGCCATCGATATCCTCATTGGGACCCAGATGGTGGCCAAGGGGCATCACTATCCGAATATTACTCTGGTGGGAATCATATGCGCAGACCTGTCTTTGAACTTTCCGGATTTCCGGGCAGGAGAGCGAACATTTCAACTCCTGGCACAAGTGGCAGGCCGGGCGGGAAGAGGCAAAAGCCCCGGGCGCGTGATCCTGCAAACATTCAATCCTGAACACTTCTGCATCATTGCAGCAAGAGCTCAGGACTATACGGCCTTTTACAAACACGAAATAGGCTTCCGAAAAGACCTCCGGTATCCCCCTTATTCTCGCCTTGTACAGATCCTCGTAGTTGGCAAGGACAGGGGCCAAACAGCCCGGTACGCTCAGAGCCTGGGAAAAATCTGTAGGACCCTGCAATCAAAAAACAGGGCATTTCAAAGGGAGGTAGAACTCCTTGGGCCTGTTCCCGCCCCTTTGGCCAGAATTAAAAAGCAATACCGGTGGCAGCTATTACTTAAAGGAATGAAGGTGAGACCTTTACACGAGCTGATAAAGGCTCTCAGGAACACGACGGAACAGGAACTCCGCAAGGCCGGCATAAGAATGGTTATCGATGTTGACCCGGTGGATATGTTGTGAGCCCAAACGCCTCATCCTACAAAGGCTTTTTCATTGACGCACAAGCGACTTAATCTTATGCTGAGCTGACCAAAAAGGAAATTCTTGTTAATTATCAGTTGGTTCAAATCTAAGATTGGTTTCCCGAGTGCTCGCGGCAATGTGGACAACCCTTGAACAGATCAGCATCTATGAAGCAGACCGTATCAAAGAGGCAATCATGGCCCAGTTGATACGGGATTTGCGTGAAGCCAGGCGGTGCGGCCGCCGGCCGGTCATCCTCCGTGCCGAAGTCCTGGTAGAAGGTCTTGACGCTTTGTCCTGGCTTTGTGCTCAGCGTCCCGGCTCCAGGGGCTACTGGTCGGACCGGGAAAATCATTTCGAACTCGCCGGTGTGGGGCGAGCCGACGTCATTACCGGAGATTCTGGCGTGGATTATCGTGTGCTCATGGGAATGCTCCATGATCGCATTGCGACCGCACGGGGAAGTGTGCGTTATTTAGGTGGGTTGCGGTTTTCGATGGACGGCCCCAAAGAAGAGGGATGGGACGCCTTCAAGGCCTACCGGTTTATCCTCCCCCGTTTCGAAGTGGTCACCCTTAATAGCACGACGACCTTTGCCTGCAATATGCTGGCAAGCGAAAATCCGAAAACCATAGAGGCAGAACTCTCCGCGCTGGCGTTTTCGGAAACAGGCCCGGATATCAAGCTGCAGGCGCCAGTGGCAAGGCATGACCACCCCGATCAAGAAGGATGGGTTGCCAACGTGGAGGCCTCCTTGGACTCGTTTGAGCGGGGCAAATATGAAAAGGTGGTGTTGGCTCGCAAAGCAACGTTCGAATTCAACGAACCCCTCAATGCAGCGGTTCTGTTGCGCCTCCTCAAGGAAAACACGTCGCAGTGCTTCTGTTTCTGCTTCCAGCCCACTTCTGGCGAAGCTTTCGTCGGAGCCTCGCCTGAGAGACTTTATCGGCGCGACAGGAATTTGATCCGCACAGAGGCTATTGCAGGCAGCAGGCCCCGTGGGATATCTCCCAAGGAAGACCAAGCCTTTTCGCGCGAACTGAGCAGAAGCGAGAAAGATCTGCGTGAGCATCTGTATGTTGTACGAGATATTCGCAAAACTCTCACACGCTTTTGTAGTGTACTCGAATCAGATGAGAATCCTTCAGTTCTGAAGTTATCGCGATGCCAGCATTTGGTTACAATCTTCAGGGGCAAACTGCGCCGGGGCGTGAAAGATGCGGACCTCCTGGAAACCCTTCATCCGACTCCTGCTGTGGGCGGCTGGCCTACGGCCCGGGCTCTTCAGGAGATTGCCTCTCTGGAGCCTTTTGATCGTGGTTGGTATGCCGGGCCTGTAGGTTGGATTGGCAAAGATGCCGCCCAATTCGTGGTCGGGATTCGTTCCGGGCTCATTGAAGGCGCCCGGCTACACCTATTCTCTGGCGCAGGTATTGTTGACGGATCGAGTCCGGAACAGGAGTGGGACGAAATCGAAAACAAAATCAGTGACTTTGTTGCTGTGCTAACCCTCGCATGAAATTGCCTGCACCCAATATGAATAGCCTCTGGGCCTGCCTGCTCGTTGAGGAGCTCATCCGGAGCGGCACAGACTACTTCTGTCTTGCACCCGGATCACGTTGCACGCCTCTAACCATAGCCGTGGCTGAAAACCCCAAGGCGAAAAGCGTGATTCACTATGACGAACGCGGCTCGGCCTTCCACGCCCTGGGATATGCACGCGCTACGGGACGGCCGGCGGTTGTAGTGACCACTTCCGGAACAGCGGTTGCCAATGCGTGGCCGGCGGTTGTGGAGGCGGCCATGGAACGAATTCCGTTACTATTACTTACCGCCGACCGCCCCCCGGAACTGCGCGATAGCGCCGCGAATCAGACCATCGACCAGGTAAAGATCTTCGGAAACTATGCCCGGTGGTTTACAGATCTGCCCTGTCCAAGTCTGCGAGTGCCCCCGGAAGCGGTTCTCACGACTGTCGATCAAGCGGTCTATCGCTCCTGTGGCGCTACAGGAGGACCAGTACACATGAACTGTATGTTTCGTGAGCCGCTGGCGCCCGAGCCGCAGGGCGAAGATTTCAACGACTACCTTCGCCCGGTAAAATCCTGGCTTACCGCTGGGCGGCCATACACCGAATACGCAAGACCGAAACGTGCAGCCGGCGCCGCCATCCTTGAAAAGCTTCTGGAACTTTTGGAGCAGACAGAGCGGGGACTCGCGGTCGTGGGGGGGCTCAGCAGTCAGCAAGACCGCACGGCCGTTTCTGATCTTATCCAAAAACTGGGATGGCCTGTCTGTGTAGACGTCACGTCAGGTTTACGATTAGGGGATGCTTCAGGAAATGTCATCCATTATTCTGATCTCCTGGTGAGTCACGACGCTTTCGCAAGGACGCATCGTCCTGAACTCGTATTACATCTTGGGGGACGCATCGTTTCCAAAAAGCTGGCAGCCTTTCTGAGTGAAAGTAATCCTTCCGATTATGTATTGATTACGGACCACCCTGAACGCCAGGATCCCGGGCACGAAGTCACGCTTCGAATCGAAGCAGACCTGGCTTTACTTTGTCGCGCGTTGAGGGAAGAGCTTGGCACTCGACAAGAATCTCCCTGGTTTGTTTCGTGGAGAGACAGCATGCTCAGCGTGCACCAACGCCTCCGGCAGTTCGCACTTGATGGCGACGACCTGAATGAACCCATTTTGGCCTATCTTGTTTCCCAAAACATACGGCCGGACCATGGGCTGTTTCTGGCCAGCAGCATGCCTGTGCGCGATATGGATCTGTTTGCGGATATCAAGGGGCCTGCCGTACATGTGGGAGCTAACCGTGGAGCCAGTGGTGTGGACGGTACCATCGCAACAGCCGCGGGTTTTACCGCTGGACTTAGACGTCCTGTCACATTGCTGATTGGAGACATTGCATTTCTTCATGACCTTAACTCGTTGAATTATCTTCGCAAGGCCGACTATCCAGTCATCAGCATAGTCATTAATAACAATGGAGGGGGTATCTTTTCTTTCCTGCCTGTAGCTCGTCTTGAGCAGTTTTTCGAAGAATATTTTGGCACACCCCATGACCTGACCTTTGAACAGGCAGCCGGCATGTATGGTCTCGCGTACTATCATCCTAAGACCAGGCGGGAGTTTCTGAGTTGCTACCAGAAGGCCCTGGACAGTGAAAAATCAACCATCCTGGAGGTGACGACCGATCGAAGGGAAAACCATGGCCTGCATATGAAACTGGTAAGAGACATGCAGGGGGCGGTAAGCAGGGGGTAGTAAGGAGTAAGCAGGGGGCAGGGACATAACCGCTAAGTTGTTTTTGCACCGGATGGACTGTGGAAGGTTTACTGAAAAAAATGAACATCGAACATCGAACGTCCAACATCGAATGTTGAATGGGAAAAGATGAAGAAACAGAAATAGGCGTTGAATGTGCCGACTTCGCCATAGTAGCTTTAGCTACGACGGCTGAATCGGTATTGGATATTCGTTTTTCATTCGACGTTGGACGTTCGATGTTCGATGTTCGACGTTCATCTTTCAAAACAATTCCGTACGGCATAAATCAGAAAGGGAGAAAGTGAGAAGGTGAGAAGTTGTAACCCTGAACACTGACACCTTACACCTGATCACTGACCAATGATAAATGATAAATGGCCAATGACCAATGATCACTCCAAGTCTCTTCTTAAATACGAATCGCATGGAGACCCCTCAGCCCCGCCAGTAGTGTTTCTCCATGGGTTCATGGGGAGCGCATTCGACTGGGGCGAGGTCATCGAACGCTTGAGCGGGACGTATTACTGTATAGCCGTGGATTTGCCGGGCCACGGCAAGAGCCTTAATCTCGCCGACGATGATGCCTACACCCCGCCCGGAGCAGCGACCTGCGTTGTGCGGACCATGAAGCAGCTACACCTCATCCCAGCGGCAGTGGTGGGATACTCCATGGGAGGGCGTCTGGCTCTCTACATGGCAACTCATTGGGGACTGGTTTGTTCGAAGCTCATTGTGGAGTCGGCAACGGCAGGGATTCAGGGGGAAGCTGATCGGCGGACTCGGCAGCAGGCGGACGAGAAAAGAGCGCGCGATTTGGAACGAGGCAGGTTTGAAGAGTTTCTCCAAACATGGTATCGTCAGCCGCTTTTTGCCACCCTGGCTCAGGACCCTGATAAGCTTGAGAGGGTTATTCAACAACGGCGTCTTAATGACCCGACAGAACTTGCAAGGATCCTTCGAGGCATGGGTGCAGGGGCACAGGCGCCGCTCTGGAGTCATCTGCCTGGTCTGGCCATGCCCGTGCTGCTTATAGCAGGGGAACGGGACAGCAATTACGTTAACATCGCAGGCGCCATGGCAAGACTTTTACCCCATGCTGTAGTCGAGATCGTCTCTGGGGCGGGGCACAATGTGCATGTGGAGAACTGCCCTGCAGTGGCAGAGCGCATCAAACATTTTTTGCTCAAGGAGTAAGGGATAACAATGACGATTGAATGGAAGAGGTCCAGGGAGTTCTCGGACATCAGATACGAGAAGTCTGAAGGGATTGCCAAGATCACGATCAACAGACCTGATATGCGGAATGCGTTCCGGCCTTTGACCGTCAGGGAGATGTCGCAGGCCTTGAACGATGCCCGCGATGATGAAGAGATTGGCGTTATTATCCTGACGGGTGAGGGTAACAAGGCCTTCTGCTCAGGTGGAGATCAGACATTGCGCCGTGACGCAGGCTATGCTGATCACGACGGCATTGAACGCCTTAATGTCTTGGACCTTCAGCGACAGATGCGCACCTGTCCAAAGCCGATCATCGCAATGGTGGCCGGTTATGCGATTGGGGGAGGCCATGTTCTCCACTTGATGTGTGATCTTACGATTGCAGCAGACAACGCGGTCTTCGGCCAGACCGGCCCCAAAGTGGGATCCTTCGACGGCGGGTACGGCTCCGCTTATTTGGCACGTGTTGTGGGCCAGAAAAAGGCCCGCGAGATCTGGTTTCTTTGTCGTAAGTATTCAGCCCGGGAAGCGTTGCAAATGGGGCTAATAAATGCCGTGGTACCTTTGGAAAAACTTGAAGAAGAAACCATCAAGTGGTGCCGCGAAATTCTAGCCCACTCCCCGTTGGCAATCCGGTGCCTCAAGGCCGCACTCAATGCGGACTGTGACGGCCAAGCAGGCCTTCAGGAACTGGCAGGCAATGCGACCCTGTTGTTTTACATGACCGATGAAGCCCAGGAAGGACGTAATGCTTTTGTTGAAAAACGCAAACCGGATTTTTCCAAGTTCCCGCGCCGGCCTTAAATAACTTGGCAGAATTGGCGCTCAGATTTGGTTGATCTGATTGAGCAAAACCAGTGGCTCTTGTGAAAATTTCAGCATTCAAGATCTCCAAGTTTAGCCTTCTTCTCCGAGAACCCTTGATTATTGGCCGACACCACCTGACGCACAGAACCGGACTCATCATAGAGCTTGGTGCGGACAACGGGCACGTGGCCTTAGGTGAGATCTCGCCATTGCCGGGCTTAAGCCGAGAAGACTTGACAGAGGTAGAGAGCCAAATAGCCTGCTTACGATCTTGGGTCATAGGGCATGATTTGCCAGACGGTCTCCAAGATCTGTCAGGAAGTTTTGACGCGTGGCTCAAAGGGTACGATCTGGCGCCGTCAGTGAGATTCGGGTTCGAGGCGGCAGTTCTGAATCTTGTGGCTGCCATGCGCGGCGTCCCCCTGCGTAAGATAATATCCGACTCACCCCGCGATTGGATTTCCATAAACTGTCTCTTGACCGGTCCACCTGACAAAATCATGGAAAAAACAGTAAAACTGCTCAAGAAGGGTTACTTGGCATTCAAGCTCAAGGTGGGTCGCAATGCCGTACGGGAAGACATAGAGATCACCCGAGACGTGAGGCGACTCATAGGTGATGACGCCACCCTCCGGCTGGATGCCAACCGGGCCTGGGACATGGATCATGCCCTTGCTTTTGCCGAGGCGCTGGCTGGTGTCAGGATTGATTATATTGAAGAGCCCGTTAAAACCATCACCCTTTTGAAACAGCTCATGGATGAGATGGTATCCCTGCCCCTTGCTCTGGACGAGAGCCTGCTGGAACTGGCGCCAGAGGACCTCCCGTCCCTATTGGGAATAAAAGCCATTGTCCTGAAGCCGACTTTGTTGGGTCTTGAAAAAGCAATCCGGTTTGCCCGGTCGGCCGCTGCCCTTGGCATGACGCCCGTCATAAGTTCCGCCTTTGAGTCTGGTGTGGGGCTGGGGGTCCTTGCGCAGGTGGCTGCCTCCGTAAACAGGCGCGACGTGCCTGCGGGACTCGACACCCTGGACTGGTTTGACCAGGACTTGCTGGTCGCTTCTCCCAAGATCGAAAGAGGAAGGTTGCAAATTGCCAAACTGCCAGATCCTGGAAAAGGCCTGAGACACGACCTGCTTCAGGCGATTTGTGATGACTAATATACAATGCCCCCTCAATGCTGCCGCCAGGGAATATGACAACCTCCCGGCCATCATTTCCGGGGACAGGGTCATCTCATACGGCGAATATGAGCAAATGGTTGTCTCCGTAGCTGTATGGCTGACAGAAAGGGGCCTGACGCGGGGACAGCGCATTGCCATTGTTTCCAATAACCGTTGGGAGTATCTGATATTATTCCATGCCATCTTGAGGCTGGGTGGCGTAGCCTGTCCAGTGAGTCCCAGATTCCCCGAGAAGACTATCCTGTCAGTCCTTAAAAAAATCGACTGCGCCGCCGTTGTGGATTCTCTCAATCGGCTATCTCCTGGAACGTCCGGTGAGATCCGAAGAGTCAGTCTGGACACAATATTTAAAAACGGGATGTCCCATGCAGACAAAACATGGCATAGCGTCACTGTCGATCTTAAACGCCATGCCGCCATCATTCTTACTTCCGGGAGTTCCGCTTTGCCCAAGGCGGCAGTCCATTCCTTTGGCAATTATTACTACAGCGCCCTTGGTTCGAATCGGAATGTCGACGTGCAGCCCGGTGATCGCTGGCTCCTGTCCCTTCCCCTCTACCATGTGGGCGGGTTGGGCATCGTGTTTCGCATGTTACTCGGCAGGGGCACAGTTGTCATACCCGAGGTTAAGGAGAACATCGGTGAGTCAATGGACAAATACGGCATCACGCACCTGTCCCTTGTCTCCACGCAACTTTATCGTTTGTTAAAAGAAGGCCTGGATCTGCAAACAATAAGGCGGCTAAAGACCGTTCTTGTGGGGGGCGGCGCTGTCCCTGCGTCCCTGATTACCAAGGCCCACGAAGCCGGCCTGCCTATCCGCACGACCTACGGATTGACGGAGATGGCTTCCCAGGTGACCACAACGGCTGCGAAGGACCACAGGGAACGTCTGTCCAGTTCTGGAAAAGTTTTGGACTATCGAAGCGTGAAAATTGATGCGGGAGAAATTCTCGTCAAGGGGAAAACCCTTTTCACAGGTTATGTGGAGGCAGGAAAGATGTTCCTTCCTGTTGACGATGAGGGCTGGTTCCGAACCGGTGATCTCGGCTGCCTCGACGCTGACGGCTACCTGACGTTCCTGGGAAGACGAGATAATATGTTTGTCTCCGGTGGTGAGAATATTTGCCCTGAAGAGATTGAAAGCATCTTATGTCTTTTGCCTCACATCTCACAGGCCCTGGTTGTCCCTGTCGAAGACAGAGAATTCGGTTTCCGTCCCCTGGCTTTCATCAAAACCCAACAAGGTAAACCAGTAGATCAAAGAAAAGTCGTTTCACATCTGGAACGTTATCTTCCCAGATTCAAAATCCCAGTGGCATTTTACCAATGGCCTGAAAAAGCAGACAAAGACGGGCTCAAACCGAACCGGCGTTATCTCACGAAACTGGCCCAGGAGCTGAAAAGACGAGGAGTCAGTTAGCCCAGAGCTGGATGCGCTGCCGGCAGACTTTTTCTTCAGCTTCCTTCTCACTGGACGGGACTCCGTTTTCCTTGTTGGTCCATTTTTCAAGCTTCACCGAGAGTTCCTCGGGGTTTATTGGCTTTGTCATATAGTCATCCATGCCGGCAGCCAAGAATCGCTCACGGTCACCTTTCATGGCATGGGCCGTAAGGGCGACGATTGGAATTCTTCTGTTCGTTCCACGTTCCTTTTTCCTGATTTCACGGGTTGCCTCCAAACCGTCCATCACGGGCATCTGGCCGTCCATTGCGATAAAATCATACTGTCCGTCTTCAAATGCCTGAACTGCCTCTTGGCCGTTGTTGGCAACGACCACACTGTGACCCATCTTCTTTAGAATGTTCGCTGCCACCATCTGGTTGATCTCATTGTCCTCGGCAAGCATTATACGAAGTCTGCCCTTTTGAGCCTCAGCAAGGGAGTGCCTGGTGACGATCGGCTCCGAGGACTCATCTTTACCCACTGCTTTTCTGCCAGCAACCATTGCAAGACAATCATAAAGCTGCGATTGTTTGACCGGTTTGGTCAGATAGGCAGCAAAGCCGATCTGCTGCATCCGTGCGGCATCGCCACGCTGGCCCACCGAAGTGTGTATGACCAGTATGGTGCCTTTGATATCCGGATCTTCCTTGATCTTTTGTCCAAGGGTCTCCCCATCCATTTCCGGCATTTGCATGTCCAAAATAGCAATACTGAAGGGGCGACCCTCGGCTGAGGCCTCACGCAGTTTGTCCAGGGCCTCGGCCCCACTTGAGGCCTCGTCGAAATGGCAATCCCATGATTTCAGTTGTTCTCTCAACACCAGGCGGTTCGTCTCGTTGTCGTCCACTGCCAGGAGCCGCTTTCCTCGTATGTCCGCTGGAACAACAACCTCACTCCCAATCGCCTTTGACTGCTTTTCAAAGACTGCCGTAAACCAGAATGTGGAGCCCCGACCTTTCTCACTTTCAACACCAATCCGACCGCCCATCATCTTGGTAAGCCTCTTGGAAATAGTCAACCCTAGTCCAGTGCCACCGTACTTGCGGGTGGTGGAAGAGTCCACCTGGGAGAATGACTTGAACAGACGGTCCATGCCATCTTTCGGAATCCCAATGCCTGTATCTATCACCTCAAAGCGCACCGTGGCGTGAGTGTTATCTTCTTTTTCCAGGGTAGCACGGATCAGCACCTCACCCTTGTCAGTGAATTTGATAGCATTGCCGGTAAGGTTCACAAGGATCTGACGCAACCTGCCAGGGTCGCCCCGAACCAGCGCCGGCACATCATGGTGGATCAGGCAGGCCAGTTCAAGCCCCTTTTCAAAGGCCGTCATTGCCAGGACATCTGTTACGTCTTCAACCGTTGTCCTTAGGTCAAAATCAATGGTTTCAAGGTCCAGCTTTCCGGCCTCGATCTTGGAGTAGTCCAGAACATCGTTGATCACCGTAAGCAGCCCCTCACCGCTTTGTTTTATGGTCCTGGCATACTCGATTTGCTCATTATCCAGATTGGTATCAAGCAGCATCTCCGTAAAGCCGATTACCCCGTTCATGGGGGTGCGGATCTCGTGGCTCATGTTGGCCAGAAACTCGCTCTTGGCAACGTTGGCAGCCTCAGCCGCTTCTTTGGCGTTTTTCAGTGCCTCGTCCGCTTTCTTGCGCTCGGTGATGTCTGTGGAGATTATTGTAGCGCCGACAACCTGCCCCTCCTGCTTCACAGCCCCATACGGCTGGCATGCCATGCTTTGGCTCCGTTGCCCTCAGAGTCGATAACGAGTTCGCAGCTGACCGCCTCTCCACTCTGGAACACTCGTTCAATGGCGTTTCTGATCGTATCGTGGTGCTCCGGGGGAATGTAGTCATAAACATTCCTCCTTTTCGTTTGTTCCGGAGTGACGCCTGGCAAGGTTCGATTGATAAACACAATCTTGCCGTCACGGTCCACATTCATGATCACATCGGGAGTGTTCTCAAGTATGGAACGCATTTTTTCCTCGACTTCTTTTTTCCGTTTGGACGCCTCATCGAAGCGAGCCTGGAGAACCAAATTGTTCGTGTTGATCCGCCACAAAAAGATCGCTCCGCCCGCAACAGCTATCGATAGCAGCCCCATTACCGTAAGAAGGTGTGCGGGCGACGTCCGGCCTAATACCTCACAGGCTGGTAAAGCGTTAACCAGGGAAAAAGGGGTCTCTTTGATCGGAACCCGAACAGCGACGAGGTCCATCTTGGTCCCATCCTCACTGGTTACCTCAAAACGTTGAGTCTCTCCGATTCCTACACTCGTAATCTCGGGCAGGCTGAAAAAGGGAAGCTCGGTCTGTGCGGGCCTCGTCAAGTGAACATGGCCTCTATCACAGACCAAACCGACAAACCTATCTCCCTGTCTGCCTGTCTCTATGAAATATTCGTAAACGTTTTGGGACTTCACCCAGGCCATGACTTGTCCAGTGTAGTTCCCTTTGAAAAAATATGGGGCGGAAACAATGACCATCCAATCCTGCCTGTTGTGGTCGTCAGTGACAATCACGTTTCGGCTATCCGGGGTAAGAAACTTTTTCCAGTCTCGCTCTCCATCCTGCTCGGAGTTCGTCAAACCTGTATCGAGGAGTAATTCGCCATCAGCGCTGACAAAAACCACTCGGGAGTAAACCTTTTGTCCACCAAACGTTTTTTGTTCAATGAAACGATGGAATTGGTATGAGATGGCGAGCAGACTGGCACCCAAGCCGTAGTCCATCGACATTCCCAGGGCTTTGTTTTCAAAGAACACCGACAAGGCCCTGTTTTCAGCTAGGTTTTTCAGATCGTTCTTTCGTTCTGCGTAAAAGTAACTCACCGCCATGGCACGCTTTTCGGTGTCCTGCACCAATTGCTCCAGGGCGGTCTCCTGGAGGTCGACCTGCGATAGAAAATTGGTGGCAAGCAGAAAGCCCATGTATACAAGTAGGACAAAACCCACGGTGAATGCGACTATGTTTCGGGTTGCGGGAAACGCTCGGATCGGGCAGGTCTTCATCGTTATCCTTTCACAAAAAGCCCAGGTATCCTATTCTACTTTTTCTCGAAAAATGCTGCATAGTACGCGAAGACGGCCGGATAGTATTTTTTTACAAGGCGAAGATAGGTTCCGTCCCGTTTGCACTCCTCTAAGAATTTGTTATAAGCCTCCCGCAGTTTGGGAGATGTCTTGGCGAACGCAGCGCCCATCTCCTGCTCGGGTGAGACAGGGCCGATCACCTTAATCTTTCCAGGCTACTTTTCCAGTGCGATGAGGGCATCGGGCACATCCAGAATTGTGGCTTCGGCTTCGCCGTTGATAACCGCCGGGGCTAGCTGATTAAGAGATTTGTCAAATAATATGACTTTCGCTCCAGTCTCTTCCAGATGGTAAAGGGCGGGGTCAAGGCACGTATTGGCCTTTCCCAGCACTGTCCGTCCCCTGAGCAACTCCTTCACAGCAGAGATGTCCGCGTTGATATCTCCGGAAGGGGCGATCGGTTGCATGGAAGAATCCGCCTGCGCTATTAGCCACACCTGCGTTGGGAAGGTAGGGATGGAATAATCCACAACCTTTTGCCTCCAGGGAACTTTGGTCAAGCCGTTGGCAATGACGTCTCCCCTGACAGGCGCCTCACCAAGGATATCCACATCACTACCCTTGGGCTTAACCTTCTTTCCGCTCAGGTCTCCGATTACGTTTTTCCAACCAGTCTCTACGTACTCATATTCAACGCCAAGATGTTCAGCAAAAAGCTGCATCAATTCGACGTCCATCCCGTCCCCGCTGCCTGTAACGAAGTTGGCATACGGGACACCAAGGTGTCGCAAGACCCCTCTTTTCTTGATTTCCGGAAGATCTGCGGCATAGGCTGCCCCCACGGAGATGATTACCAACATGGCCATCGTGCATACATAGGCTGTTACGTGAAACAAGGTTTTCTGGTTCATTTTTCTTCTCCTTTCTTCAATAGAATCTTTTCCCAACAGGGAACGCCAAGTAACCGGTATGCGGCTTGGAAAGGTTGTATCCCGGAAAGATTTTAAAGTGAGGCATCCCTAAGACGGTTTATCCATTTGAGAAATTGCCTTGTCTTGATCCTTTGTCCCAGTTCTTTGTAGTCTGGACTTCTGGCCATGACAAAGTTTCTTTCTGTTTTTCCTTGTACCAACCGGATAATGATTTCAACACGACAACACTACACGGCCTGTTCTTACCGGCAAAAATCATGCCAATAGTTGTCTTGGTAGCAGAAACCTGTGCTCGCGAAAGCATCGCGACGGATCCCATGGTGCAAATCAGATTCGCACATAATCCGGGCTAACGAGGAATCCATAGGGTAAAGGTTGTTCCACTGCCCGGCTTGCTCTCTACTGAAATATCTCCGCCGTATGATTTCATCAGTTGAGCACAGGTGTGCAGACCCAAGCCCGTGCCAGTTGACCTGTCTCCATTATCCGAGCCTTCTTGAGGCTTAGTGGTGAAAAAAGGCTCAAAGACCCGCTCCAAGTGGTCAGGAGAAATTCCTGGGCCAGTATCTTGAAACCTTATGTAAATGCTCTGTTCATCGTGTTCGGTAGAGATGGTCAATTCTTTTCTTGGTGAATTTCTCATGGCATCTGATGCGTTTTTCGTCAGATTGTAGATGATTTGCGAAAAGTCGCAATAGATGCCGAAAAAGCCGGGAAGAGAGGGATCAAAATCCAAATTCTTTTTGATCCCATGTTTCAAGTCCATATCGGCATCCAAGAATTCGATCTCCTGAACTACTATGTCATTAAGGTCAAGCCATTGTTTCTTCTCCTCAGCCTCTTGCGCGCCCTTAGAGAGCAGGCTGCTGATCAGTTCTTCAGTCTTGCGGACTGCCTGCTTTAGGCCTTCTAGATGACGGAGAGTCCTCTGCACCATCTCTCGTGCATTCTCAACATCGTCAGCCAGAACATCGCGTAACTGTTTAATAGCCATGGACGCCAGTTCAGCCCTTGCATGAACAACCATAGTAGGTCCTCGAAGATTGTGCACTATACCCTGAACCATTTGACCGACAATAGCCTGTCGTTCTTTCTTCACAAGCTTTCTGGTCTTTACATCAACGAGTTTTTCAAGATCCTGATTGAGCGTTCTCAATTCGTCCTGGGCACGCTTGAGGCGTAGGAGAATGCGGATCTTGGCGAGCAATTCTTCGCCATCAAAAGGCTTCGTTAGATAGTCATCGGCTTGAACCCCGTATCCTTTAAGCCTATCTTCCAGGGCGCCTTTTCCCGACAGAAGCAAAATCATGACATTGGAGGTTGTATCATCTGATTTCAACCGTCGACAGACTTCATATCCATTCATCCCGGGCATCATGACGTCCAGTACGGCGACGTCTGGTTTGAAGGTGGAAACGATTCTTAAGGCCTCGTCGCCGTCGTGGGCAAATTCGACCTTGCAGTCGCTCGCCCTCAGAATGCGATTTACGGCCTTTAGGTTATTCTTGTCGTCATCTACTATAAGAACACGGTCTGTCATTGGCCTTCAACTCCATGCGTCTCCCTGTTCTTCCAGAGAGAATCCATGACTTGTTGACGCATTCGAGACCCGCGTAAATCAAGCTGCCAAATCTAGATATCCAAATCCTTGGCGCCCTTCTTTGCGGTATCCCAGCACGTTCTCAACCAGCAGTGTGGTGTCAAACGTCATGCACTTGGGACATAGGCAAGCCTGGACCGTCGTTCCGCCCCACGCAAAACGACAGGTGTACCTCGCTAACTCCGTCTTGCAGGAAAAACATCTCAGTGTAAGATCCTTTGACAAAGGTTTTGGTTGCTCAATGAGTCTCATCGTGACCTCCTCATTCGTCTATGGGTTGATGCTCCACAATGTGTGCCTGCCCGTCTTATTGCCCTCTCTGCCGATTCTTTTTCCGCAACAGATGTGCCAAGAAGAGACGGATGCCAAAACGTCCCATGATATCAGCCAGTTTCAGAACAGCATCGAAACGGAGTCGCTTATTCTGGAATGCGAAGCGAGGAAAAAGTGTTCAAAATTGGGCACAGTTTCGGCAACCGGATTTTTCCGAAAGCTAACGAATGCTCTTGGAATCAAGGCTTTGGGCGAAAGAGGATTTGGTGGGCTCTGTGTTCAAGAATGGACACTCGGCACACGAGATGCTGTTTGTTGTCCATAGGCTCCGTGTCCCAGGGCGCAGGGAAGGGAGGAGCATTCTGCGGGATGACTGTGTTCAGAATCGAACACTGAGGAAGAATTCGCAATCAGCAGGGTCTTTCTATTTGGTATTTCCTCATCTTGCTGTAGAGGGTGCCGCGAGCAATCTCCAAGGCCTTTGCTGTTTGCTTGAAATTCCAGTTGGTTTCATCTAAAGTCCTTTTAATCAAAGTAGATTCCGCAAGGTGCAGGGACCTGGAGGGAAGTTGCAAGGTGATCCCACCTGACGGCCGATTCGATCTAATACCTTCCGGGAGGTCTTCTGGCCTGATTTCTTTGCCTTTGCAAAAAACGGCTGCCCGTTGAATAATGTTCGCCAATTCTCTCACATTTCCAGGCCAATCGCATTCTGTCAACCTCTTCATAGCGCTGTTGGAAATGGACGTTATCTCCCGTTGCGTCTCCTTTCTGTATCTTCCCAAAAAGTACTTGGCCAGCAGCGGTATGTCAGACCTTCTTTCTCTCAGGGGGGGAACATGTATGGAAACCACGTTGATGCGGTAAAAGAGGTCTTGTCGGAAACGCTTTTCATCGACTCTCTGGGAGAGATCTTGATTTGTCGCACAGATCAACCTTGTGTCCACCTTCAGAGTTTGGGTGCCTCCCACACGTTGAAAGCTTCCCAATTCGAGGACGCGCAGCAGAGCAACCTGAGTTTGTATGGGGAGATCCCCGATTTCATCCAATAAGATTGTTCCTCGATCGGCCGCCTCAAAGTGCCCTCTCTTTTGACTCGTCGCTCCAGTGAACGCGCCCTTCTCATAGCCGAACAATTCACTGTTGATAAGGGTCTCAGTCAGCGCGCCGCAGTTTACTTGGACAAAGGGCTTGTTCCGTCTAGGACTCCTGGAGTGGATCGCTTCAGCAATGAGTTCCTTGCCTGTCCCACTTTCTCCAGCTATGAGAACTGAAGCGTTCGTTTTTGCTACCTGGGTAATCATCTCGTAGATTCTGAACATCTTCTGGTCTTGCCCAATAATGTTCTCAAATCGAAATGCTCCTCCTTGCTCCTGCTCATGAGAACTGCTTTCCAATAAAACGTTTCTGTGGTTTGCGATCTGTTTGAGAATAATGCTTGCCACCTCAACATCAAAAGGCTTAAGGAGGTAGTCGTAGGCGCCCAATTTCATGGCTGTGACCGCGTTTTCAATGGTCCCTTGACCGGTAATGACAAGGACAAAAATTTCTGGATATTGCGCTTTGATCTCTTTCAGAAGCGTTAGGCCATCCATGTTGGGCATGAAAACATCCGTCATTACTACATCCGCCCGGAAAGTCCTGAGCTTGTCCAAGGCTTCCTTTCCATCGGCAGCCGTTTCGACCAGGAGTGTTTTGTCTCTCCTCACAGCTCGATTGAAGCTCTTCCGGTAGCCTTCTTCATCATCAACAAAAAGCACCTTGGTTTTGTATGTGGTGGCTTGGACTTTCACTTCCTTTCCAAGGCCTCCCGCATGGTCTCTGCCAGGTCACGCTTCACAAAAGGCTTCATGACGAAACCTTTGATACCCATGGCGCTCACTTCCTTTTCGTGGCTTCGGCGAATAAACAACTTCCCAATTCCAAGAGCACATGCTGATTGAAATACGGTAACAACACACTGTCTTCCGACTTCAGCAGGAATCGTGCCGAAATAACGGGACAAGTTGATCAGCTATAATTTCAGACAAGTAGACCTTCCTCTTCCCAATACACGAGTATGGAAATGCGAGCGATGTGTCAGATTGTTGACGCTTCGTGACCCAAGTCTGAGGATACCTGAAGATTTTGCTCGTTCAGTTTACGGGAAGGCTTGAAACAGTTTGGCTGGTGAAGGGGAGCATGATCGATAGACGGAGCATTTTTGAAATACACAGGCTTAAAAACCTTGGTTGGCCAGACAGAAAGATAGCTCGTGAACTCAGACGCGATAGGGCTACAGTAAAAAAGTAGCCTTTTAGTATCCGATGGAGCCGGGCTCAGCTTTTTGCAAGCGCATTCCCTTGACACCGCTCAAAAGCAGGACTGCAGGGAGCTTCAATCTTGAAGCGGATACCGCCTCAGCGTGGCCCCCAACCCGGAGACCAGAAGATACGACAAGACCCGCTACCGCGAAAACCAATAGATTTGGAAAAGAAGAATCAAAGCCTTTGACGGGAGGGGCCTCAGAGAAGAACTCTTTATTCTGATATGCTATAAAGTGGAACTATGAGTTCTTATTTGCCGATTTCGAATTTTGTCAATAGGTTAGCCGGCCTTTTATGATTATCCTCTTCATCGGAACACTTATTATCCACAGAACTCGGAACTGAAGGTTCCGATATCTCGCCGCGGTAATTACAGAATATTAAGCAATATCAAAATGTTGGGCCTATGGCACAACTGTTGCTGTTATTAAAAACCCATTTAAGGTGTAAAGGGGCGTTCCTCCTGGATCATGCCTCTGAATTATGCAAAAAAGGGGGTGATATTGTGGAAAGATCTAGCTTAGTACCGTGGCGGGGTGGCGAACTGACCGGCTTCAGACGCGAGATGGATAGGCTTTTTGAACGCTTTTTTGAAGGTTGGCCTTTTAGGGTTTCTGCTGAAGAGCGCCCCTGGGCGCCGTCTGTGGATGTGTCAGAGACTGACAAAGAAGTGATCGTGAAGGCAGAACTGCCCGGCATGGATCCCAAAGAGATTGATGTGTCTGTGCGAGGTGATATTCTCACTTTGGCCGGTGAGCGAAAACAAGAGAAAGAGGAGAAGGGCGTAAACTTCCACCGTGTTGAGCGCAGTTACGGTTCTTTCTCTCGCTCGATCCAGCTGCCCGCCGAAGTCGATACGGGTAAGGTAGAGGCTTCCTACAAGGATGGCGTGCTGAGGATCACTCTGCCTAAGGCCAAGGCAGCTGCTGTGAAGAAAATCCAGGTGAAAGCCACGTAGGTATCTAAATTTGACAGATGTCCGAGTTGGGTGGGACAAACGTGGCTGGCTCCGTCGGTCAGATGGCATAGCAGGAGCACTGGACAACTGACATAAGGACATCTTCTTTCCTTAAGCAAAAAGGGGTTTTTGTCAGGGGAATGTGCGCTTCTGGCAAGGTTCTTGGGTTCAAGATTTGGAAATGAGCGCGGAATCAAACCGCAACTATTTTTGCCTTGTCAGAATAGCGGGATCAACACTAGTAGTCAACGAAATGGAGGTGTCAAAATGTATGCATTCAAGCGCGGACGACTAATGACGGTTGTCTTCGTGTCGTTGGTTTTGGGAGCATTTGTTTTGGGGTGTGCAACCAATGCCCGGGTGAAAGCTTTTGAAGCAGACACCCAGAAAGCTTTGGAGCAGTCCGAGCAAGCCCTATAGAACGACAGGTTGTCGTAATAATGCTTCGAGACGAGTTGGCGAGCCCAAGCACATAAGTCGGACAAACCGTGTCGGAGTATGGGCGCGCCGAGTTTTGAAATCGATCAAATGTGCTGACCGCCGGTCAGGAAGCTTCGATTTTGTGAAGGGCCAATGACTGGGGATGCGAGGAGGTAATGAAATGAAAAGGCGTCTGATCTGCGTGTTCATCTGCCTATCCATGATTGGCTCAGGCAAGGCTTGGGTATCCGCCGCATCCGATTGCACGAAATCTGCTCCTGAGGTTTTTCGTCGCATATCACCTTCGGTTGTATCTGTTGCCGCGGTGTTCATCGATCCCTTGGCAGTTAGCAACCGGGTGAGCACCACGCTTGGCTCCGGTTTCATCATTGATCCCAGCGGGCTCGTCATCACAAACTACCATGTAATCGAGGGTTGTGGAGCTATAACGGCAACTCTGGCTAACGGTCATATGGAACGGGCGGCGTTGGTAGGAATCGACCCGATTCTTGACTTGGCAATTCTAAGGATTCCAGCCCCATCTCAGGGACTGACCTCAGTCCAGCTGGGTGACTCTACTAGTATTGAGGTTGGGGAGGACGTGCTGGTCATTGGGAATCCGTTTGGGCTGGGTCAGACGGTGACCCGAGGTGTCATATCAGGTATTCACCGAGCCCTCTCTTCTGCTCCCATGAGTACAGCGCTTCCCGTCATACAAAGCGACGCCGCCCTCCAGCCTGGCAGCTCAGGTGGTCCGCTGGTTAACCTCTGCGGAGAAGTCATTGGGATCAACACGGCCATGTTCGAACGCGGCCCGGACATCGGTTTTGCCATACCCATCCACCTGGTCAAAGCGATTCTCCCACAGCTATTGAAGGAGGGGCGTGTGATTCGTCCGTGGCTCGGTGTGGTGGGCAAACTTGTTGGGGCAGAGTTGGGGCAGATCATAAACTTGGCGATCGTGGATGGGTTCCTGGTTGAATCCGTTGAGCCTGGCAGTCCCGCCGAGCAAGCTGGCCTACGGGGAGGTGATCTACCAATTAGCTTTGCCGGTACGGAGTTCCTTCTTGGGGGAGACATCATCACCTCGGCCAATGGCATGCCTCTCGACAGTCCAGAGAACTTAACGACTTTCATTGAATCTTTAGAGGTTGGAGGAAAAGTGCGCCTTACAGTTTATCATGAAGGAAAAACGCAAGAGATGGAGGTTGGGATCGGGGAGAGGCCTACCTTCTTGCCCCTCCGATAGACAAACGGAACGTAGGGACTGATGACGTCATCAAGAAAGCTCTGGTTCCAGACATCGAGAGTCAAACCCAATATACAATGCGTCTCGTAAAAAGCGTGTCCGAATCAACGTGCTTTGCACCCCAAGTAACAGAAGGTTGGTGACGTTGCTCTTCGGGGCTTTTCTGTGTTGGCATCTCGACGTTTTTCCTTGTTCTGTTGTCCTGGCCCAATCGTCAGCGCCTTTATGGTCACAGGAATATGATTGGTCAAGTAATACAGATTTTCATACGGGTTTATTGTGTCGGAAGAGGAGGTAGGCATGAAAAAGCGAGGCAAAACCAACCGCTTGAAGGCAGCCTTGAAGAGAAAAAATGTCAAAAGATGCTTGAGAAAGTCCAGAGGAGAAAGAAGGTATGGCTCCTGATCGAATAATAAGTAGCTGTCCGCCCAAGCCTGAGCTAATTTACCTCGTGGATATCGGCGCTTGAGGGTTGCGATAGATGCAAGTTACCTAATATGAGTTTCGAATACCCAAGACTCGTTTTGTCAGAATCTGCAGGTAGGGTTTTTGACCACCTGTATCTCAAACTGGCAGGTCGATCCGGAGATTGTATGGCGGTTTCCCATCCTTTTGAACCGATTCCTCTACCCAAGGGGAGTCAACTGTTCACCTTGCCTGCGAGACAAGGGGACGGGCATAAATTAATAAGTAACTTTACATAGTGGGTGATGATCTGGGATGCATGATTTGGCTAAACGGCTTGGAATGACTCGACCCAGGGTGGGGTATGCAGTAAAAAGAGGGGAGAGAATCGGAAAGGCCAATAATCACCGGTTTAGAAAATAACTTGGTTATTTATTTATGCCAGTCCCCCCGCCTTTCCCGCTACTTTCAAATCATGAGTGTGGATTCATGACAGGGAGATGAGCAGCATATTCGCTTTTAGAGTCGAAATGTACAAACGCGATCTGTAGCCCCAGGATTTCAGTCTCTCCGGTAACAGAATGATGAGATCTATACTCCAGCCAGGGAAGGGCCGAACACTGGTGCAGTTATCTAGCATTTTGGCGGCCTTGAAAAAACCAAGATCATGACAGAAAGTTGTAGCCGTAAAAGCAGTTATTTGAGTGAAGATCTACAAATGATCTTTATCGCTGGAATCCTGCTTCTGCGGCGGCAAAATGGTGGAGTCTATACTCTTTCCGGAATGCGGTGTTATTGCAGGTATACGTAACAAACGCTAGGTTCTCTATTGATATTGGCATGTTAGATAATATTAAAATGTCACATTTATTCCCTTTAGTCAAGGATTAAAAGGGGCTGACAGCCCAGTTCCTTGCATGACTACCTCCATGGCCTTATGGTAGTCTTGTTGGTCTTCTACTTCGTGTATGCTGGCCGAAGTCCTTTAATCATGGGGTAGTGCTTTCTATTGAGGGTCTTAAGTTCCGCGTTCTCGACATCAGCGGTAGCAGCCAAAATGCCATCTGCAAGGCCGACGCCGTGTGACTTGCCGTAATCGCGCTTGTAGAGCCCTCCGGCCTTAGCGATCTCCGCACTTACAGCGACAACACGGAAGAGGGAGACGAAGTCCTCCAGAGCAGCTTGTTCTGCATCTCCCTTCACCCCAGCGTACAACTCCGCAACGACGATGGATGACAGAATGATCTGAGCAGAGTGGGCCTTGACGAAGGCCACGGCTTTTCTGTGGCCGCGGAGAAAGTCAACAAGAACATCTGTATCGAGAAGGATTGAGCCCCCCATAATTAGCTCCTGTCCCATTCGGCTCGCGTTGCCTTGAAGTCTGGGAGATCCTTACGGTCCTTCCAGATTCCGGCAGCCTCGCGTAACACAGCCTCCCGCCGACTGCGGCCCGATTGGTCGATGAAGCGATTGACGGCCTCTCGAATAAGCTCGCTTTGTTTCTTCCCCGCGGTTTTGGCTATAGCAGCCAGTTCGTCACGCTGGCGTTCTGTCAGGTAAATCTGCGTTCGTACCATGCCACACCTCCAATACTGTATACGTTGGCATTATACACCATTCTTATTGCTTGTCAAGGCCAACATATATTCTGAAAAAATAACAGCTTACGTTCGGATATCTATCGGAAATTGGGAAAACTGTCAAGTCCGGGGGTGAGGGCCGTTATTTGTGATGGTTTCAAAAAAGGGAACGGGGGGAGGGTCATAAATCAATAAGTAACTTTACATAGTGGGTGATGATCTGGGATGCATGATTTGGCTAAACGGCTTGGAATGACTCGACCCGGGGTGGGGTATGCAGTAAAAAGAGGGGAGAAAATCGGAAAGGACAATAATCACCGGTTTAGAAAATAACTTGGTTATTTATTTATGCTCGTCCCCCCGCCTTTCTTTACTTCAACAATATAAGATTTCATGACCTCGCCTTGTTTTGTTTATTTGGACGCCCAATCGCGAAAGTCAGCGGCGAGCTGCGAGTCCGCTGGACTGACAGGTTCGGCCCCCCAGCCACCGCTAAGGAGCCCAGATCCAGCCCTCCAATAGGGCCGTTTCATGATCAATAGGTGCGATTGCGCGCCCGAGCAAAAAATCAGCCGCGGCAAGCGCGCAGACGGCTGCATCAACGGCATCCTTGGACTTCGTCAATGCTGCCAACAAAACCGCTGAGCAGTCCAGTAATTCATTTAAGCCTTCAAGACTGCCTCCAACATCTGGCGCGCCATGACCGATGCGTGTGGCCGCAGGGTATACTTCGATTGCTCTCCATCGCGCCTTTTCCTCTCGTGCCCATGCGAGGGGAATTGGATAACCTGTGAATTGGCGGATTTGATCAAGCATCGTAAGAGCTGCAACAGCAGTTCTTGCAATAAGGTTCGCACCGACCTCAAGCGGCTGTTTCCCCATGCGTTGCTTGATTTCCACGTCGGTCATACGCCGAAACAATTGGTCAGCTCCTTCTTGAATATGAAGTCCGGCCTTATGGGTGGAAAGGCAGGGACCAAGCGCTCGAGGCCAGCCAAGAGGTGCGTCAAGGGCGATGAGCGCCTCATCGTAATGGAGAAGCCAACTGCTAGCAATCATGGCTGGTGGTTCACGATTCGTTCCGGTAACGGAACGCAAGATATGGACGACCCCACCTCGTAACTCGCCCAACGCAAGTCCAGTTTTTCGCGGAACCGTCGCGCAATCGATTCCGAGCAGTGCGATCATCGTGTTCTCCCTTGTGCCGAACGGGCGCGAGATGAGCTGCAGGTTCGTCGTCTAATCGCACCGGAGCGAAGCGCAGAGTGTGTGTTAGACGACGGTTCTGTCAGCTCCATTGAGGGTTCGGCATCGGCGCTCCGTATTGTCAAGCTGATGCTACCTGATAAATAACCGGACGATATTCTGGCGGCGGAATAGGCTTACCCTCTGCTCGTGCAGCCTCCAGCCATAGTTTTTTAGCCTGTTGAACCTCATGCAATGCCTCATCAGGTGTTTCACCAAATGCAGAGCATGCCTCAAGATCGGGGATATCGGCGATATAACCCTCGTCATCCTCTGAATAAAAAATGTTAATATGATAATCGCGCATTACTAATCCTCCAGTTTAAGAGTATGTTTCTCAACGAGTTTTAAAAACTGCCGCATTTGATATGGTTTTGCTTGACCTTTGACATTCTGAAGGTTCACGAGTTCAGGGATATCTGGTCGGGAGAAAATGTGATGGCTGCCTTCAGTTCTCGATAGCTCAAAACCAAAACCTCTAACAAGATTTACCATATCAGCAAATCTTATGTTTTTAGAACCACTAATTATTTCTTTAAGCAATTTTCGTCTGTTCATAAGTTATCTCTTACTGGCCGAACGATGTAATTAGAGTGCCTAAAAGCCGTAACTGTGAGCCAGTCCACAGGAATCAACGTCATGTTCCTGGCGATACCTTGCCACACGTTATACAGGCTTATCCCTCGATTTTACTACAGATATCTAACCATGCCTCCGTCTCAGGTCACAGATGCCCTAGTCAGATGTCATTCTGATATCACGCCGGCCGTGGCTATCAAGCCCATCCAAGATTTCCTTGCACAGGCTGTACAGGCTCATGCTCTGTTTCCAGTATAGATCTCTGGTGCTCCCTCAACTCAGAAAACGGATGCCATATTGGAGAGGCCTTGTCATTACAGCAAGTTAGCCTTTGCTGAAACTTCCAACACAACACACCAAGCTCCACCCAAAATCAGAAAGGCATCGGAGTAATCGTAGCCAGCCCCTTTCTTATCTCTTCTGGCAAATGAATCTTTTCCCCGGTTTTCTTGTCCACTGACACATGTACCGTTCGGAGTTCCGCAGCCAGATTGCCGTGCGCATCCGTGAATAAATAGGACAAAGTGAAAGAGGTTTGCCCGATTTGCGCCTTCAAAGAGATGGTGAACTCGTCTCCAAGATGAAGGCCGCGCTTATAATCGGCTTCAGCGTGGACGATCGGCAATAGATAATTCGACTTCCGGATGATATGATCGAGGCCGCAACCGATGGACTTCATAAAGGCCTCGTAAGCGTTGTGGGCAATCCTGAAATGATTTGCGAAAAACAGTATGCCGGCCGCGTCGGTATCGTTGAGGTTTACGTCGGCCTGTATTTCAAATGTCGCGTTTTTGGTTTCTTGATCTTCTTCCACGGACATGCTCGACTACAGCCTTTGAACGTGTAGCCCTGGAGGCCGTCGCTTTTAGCCGTTATTCTCCAATCGCTCGATAATCAATTCAGCGGCTTTTTTACCGGAAAGGAGCATCCCGCCGAAAATGGGACCCATGCGGTAGGAGCCAAAGGTGGCATTGGCTGCCATGCCGGCCACATAGACACCGGGAAAGGCCTCGCGCGTATTTTCAAGCGTGGACTGTTCCGCCACCTCGGCCCAAAGTGACTTCTCACCCATGACCTTGCCGGTTTTCGTCAACAGCTTTGCCCCTGATTTTCTCTCTATAAGATGCATCAATTCAGTGGCGTGGCCGGTGGCATCAATGGTATAGCGGGCTTCAACTGTCAAGGGGTCAACATGGAGTTGTGCCATTTCGACTGCTGTCCAGTTAACCACCAGGCCAACAACCCTGACCGATTCAGGGGTGTCCGTTTGACGGATCATCACGTCTTCGACACTCATCAGGTTGAAGACCCTGGCGCCTGCCTGGCATGCCCTGGAAGCAAGAGTTGTTGTGGCTTCCACTGCGTCTGCTGTATAGTATCCACTCTGAAAGGGAAGCGTGGAGATACCTAGCTCATCAAGGACCTCTTTGCCGTCCTCTTGAACCACAATCTCATTAAACATCATCCCGCCACCCCACATGCCGCCGCCAATGCTCAACTTGCGCTCAAAAAGGGCCACCTTCCGCCCCTTTATGGCGAGATGATAGGCTGCCACCAATCCCGAGGGGCCGCCCCCCACAATGGCCACATCAAGACGAAGATGGTCGAGCCATTTTTCAGTAAACCGCTGGATAATAGCCTTGCTTATGACATGTTCATCTAATTTCATGGCGCCGTCTTGATAACAACCAAGTGGCTTTAAGTCAAGAAGTTTGGCGGCTTTGCAGAATGTGCTGAGAAATTTCTTGACATGTGGAAATGACCATGATTTACTTATTACTAATGAAAATAAACGATGTCCATTTACTATCGCTTGAGCTGTTGCTTCTTCTTGGGCTTCTTAGGGAGGAGTCTGCCGGCGGTAGTTAGGGCACAATCCAGGGAACGACGGGCCGCAGGCAGCAAAACCTGCGGCTCTTTTTTTTGGGGCCACAGGGAGCTGCCAGGACCTGTGGCTTTTTTTTGTCGTACAAACCACCTAGCAAGGAGGAAGAGAGCATGGAAAAGGTATTCATTTTTGACACTACACTGCGAGATGGCGAACAGATTCCGGGGGCATGCCTGAATCCCAGAGAAAAGCTGGAAATCGCCTTACAGCTTGCCAGATTGAAGGTGGACGCCATTGAGGCAGGCTTCCCTATCTCGTCTCCCGGGGACTTTGACGCTGTCAAAGGGATTGCCGAGAAAGTCAAAGGCCCCACCATTGTAGCCCTTGCCCGGGCAGTCCGCGAGGACATAGAAACAGCCTGGAACGCAATAAAAAGGGCGGAAAAACCCCGTATTCACGTCTTTCTCGGGACTTCTGATGTTCATATCCAGAAAAAATTCGGCATTGATCGAGACAAGGCTTTGGAGCGGGGACTTGAGGCCTTGAAATTTGCCAAGTCCCTTTGTCCTGATGTGGAATACTCCACTGAGGACGCCTCACGCACGGACCCGGACTATCTCGCCAGAGTAGTCCAACAGGTAATCGCAGGCGGGGCCACGGTAGTAAATATCCCTGATACGGTCGGCTATGCCGTGCCTCAACAATTTGGCAAACTCATTGTCTTTCTAAGAGAAAGGGTTGCCAATATTGATGAGGTTGTGCTCAGTGTTCACTGCCACAATGATTTAGGGCTGGCTACAGCCAACACCCTGGCTGCCGTGGAAAATGGAGCCAGACAGGTAGAATGTACTGTTAACGGTCTCGGAGAAAGGGCGGGAAATGCTTCTTTGGAAGAGATAGTGATGGCCATAAGGACTCGTAAAGACTATTTCAATTTTTTTACGTCGGTGAACACGCGAGAGATCATGAGAACCAGCAACCTGGTCAGCCGCCTCATGGGAATGACCGTTCAAGCCAACAAGGCCATTGTGGGAGCCAATGCCTTTGCCCACTCTTCCGGCATCCATCAGGACGGCATCCTGAAAGACCGCGCGACTTATGAGATCATACGCCCGGAAGACCTCGGGATCGTCAAGCACGCCATGATCCTTACGGCAAGGTCTGGAAGACATGCGTTGAGGGATAAGACATCAAGCATGGGCTATGATCTCAATAAGGACGAGTTTGAAGCTGTGTATAAGGGCTTCTTGTCCGTAGCTGACAAAAAGAAGCGGGTCTATGATGAAGATGTGGATATCATTATCCAGGACGTTATCTTTGCCCACTTGCTAAACAACAGGCTTTACAGCCTTGAATCCTACAAAGTACGCACGGGCAACGGCAAGACCCCTGAGGCCACGGTGAGGCTGAGGAGGGAGGAAGTCATTTTGGAGGCCAGCTCTCAAGGCGGAGGACCCATTGACGCCATCTTTAAGGCCATTGACAAAATCGTCGGGGCTTTCCACAAACTGGAGGACTTTCAGGTCAAGGCCGTCACCGAGACTAAGGAGGCCATGGGAGTGGCCACCGTGCGTGTCTCTCGCGAGGACTTCCGCGCTCTGGGACGGGGCTCCAGCACGGACATCCTGGAGGCGAGCGCCAAGGCTTATGTTGAGGCCATCAACCGGATTTCCTGTTTCATGCAACATCAATCGGAGGCATGCCAGTCCGGCAATAAGCTTGCTCCTCAGAAGTGACGACTTTTTACGAGACCATCAAGAGTGATCCGCGGCCCAGTACGATCTTCTCTGCCAAAAGGGGTCTTGCACTGCCTGAAGGTCCCCTTTTGGCGTTGCGTCTCCCTGCCGTGATTTTCCAATTGATAAATTCCACGACCCTGAGTATATAAAGAGCTGACCACGTTACTGCAATTTGTTCTCGAATCTAGTGCTCTTTTGGTGCAAGATATGAAAATAGCAAACTTATTCCTGGCTGCAGCCATTGCCGCTATGATCCTGGGCTCAACCATCTTTAGCTTTGCGGCCGAAAAGCACGAAGTCATAGAGAACATGGGCGACCACGGGTACGTCAACTGGTCGAGGGGAACAATCTATGCCAAGGGGATCGGCTCAGCCCCTGAAAAGGCTCATGAAAAGACCCGGGGCCAATCAACGGAACAGATGGCAAAGGCGGACACCTACTCCAATCTCTTCGAAACCGTAAAGGGCGTGAGAATAGATTCGTCTTCTCACGTCAAAGATCTGGTTGCAAAGAGCGACATGATACTGGTCCAGCTCAAAAGCATGGTTAGGGAAGCACAGATCGTAAAAAGGGAGTATTTATCCAATGGCACGGAGGAAGTAACACTGGCCTTTAAGATGGTTGGCGGGTTTGCCCAACTCGCACTCCCCGAAGGTATCAAACAAGTGCCGCAAATCAAGACTATTACGGGAAGGCCGGCAAAAGAAGAGTCTGATAAAGAACCAGAGCCATACAGTCCATCCTCCGAACCTATTGTATACACCGGCCTTGTGCTCGATGCCCGCGGTCTTAAGGCCATGCCGGCTATGTCCCCCAGAATAATAAGCGAGAGCGGCGAAGAGGTCTACGGATCAGCCTACGTGAGCCGCGAATTTGCCGTTCAGCAGGGGATGACGGCCTATGACAGGGACCTGAATTCGGCCCAGAATAACGCCAGAGTCTCCGGCAACCCACTGACGGTGAAGGGACTAAGGACTCACGGGCCTGGCCGGTGCGATTTTGTCATCAGCAACGCAGATGCGTTAGAGATCCTGAGCGCTTCTGAGAACCTCTTGTTTTTGAAAAAGTGCAGGGTCGTAATCGTCCTGGATTAGGGCAGGGAGTGCAAGCAAGAAAATGCCTGAAGTTCTGGCATCCAGTATCCGGTATCCGGCATCATGAAAAGTAACCACACAGGAGGCGGGTCAAGATGAAAGTTCACCTTAGAATGACAACCCTTACCTTAATAGGGGTTTGGCTGGCTGCCACTGCCTCTTTGAATGGGTGCGTCCCAAAGCCGGGGCCGCTCGAAAATGCCTTGGATACGCCTCAACATCATGTCCACAGTGGCCTGAAACTTCTCCAGTTGGGAAGATACAGTGATGCCTTGCGTCAGTTTGAATATACAAAGGAGGTCGACCCGTTCTTTTCAATGGCCTATGTTGGCTCCGGGCTAGTCTGGGGCTATAAGGGTGATTGCAAAAAGGGGATAAAGGAGATTGAAAAGGCCAGAGAAATCGCGACCACTAATGAGGAAAGGGTATTTGCCAGTGTGGGCCTTATACGATTGTGCTTGATTGGAAAGGAGTCTGCCCGCGAAAAGTGGCTTAAGGAATCTGAATCGGCGTACAAAGATGCCGTGGCCCTTCTCCCCGACTCATCCGAGGCACACTACTATATGGGTGAGGTGTACATGGAGGCATCGAACTTCAAAAGGGCAAGGGAACTCTTCAATAAGGTTTTGAGAATCAACAAAACCTATGTTCATGAAGCAAGGCGCGCCCTGAATCTCATGGACAATCAGTAGTGGGGAACAGGAAATGACACACTTGAGGAAACAGCGTTTCGTGATGGTTTTGCTCTTTGTCGGGTATGTGTCTGGCCCTGGCGCTGTGGCATGGAGCCAACAGGCCGAACAAGACGGAACCATGGAAGTAATCGGGACAGGGAGAATCTACAGTGACAACGTAGCAAAGGCCAGGGACGAGGCGATTGAACGTGGCCTTTGGAATGCTGTGGAACAGGGGGTTGGGCACTTGATCCCATCGGCATCCGTGGTTGGTCACTTTCAACTGCTGAACGATCGAGTCTATTCGCGGACCGAAGAGTTTATCCACGATTACAAGGTGCTCACGGAATCCAAGGCGGGCCAATATTATCGAGTGGTGGTGCGGGTCACCTTGCTTATGAGCACTCTTAAGGACAAACTGCAGGATATCGGTATCCTTATTGCGCACAAGGAAATGCCCAGCGTCCTGATCTTGCTGTCAGAGCAAAATGTCGGCGAAGTTTCACCCCGATACTCGCTGGGACAAGATGCATTCAGAAAGTTGCCACTGGCCACGGAAGACACGCTTTCAACGTACATGCGGGATAAAGGGTTTGTAATCCTCGGCCCAGGAACACTCCTTACTCAGGAAAACGTCTTCGGCCCTGATTACGAAGGCTACGAACTGAGCGACGAAGCCGCAATAAAGCTGGCAGAGCAGGTGGACGTTGAGGTGGTTATTATTGGAAAGGCATTTGCCCGTTTCAGCGGAAACATATTAGGCACAGACATGAAGTCTGTTGAAGCGACTATGTCTATCCGCGCCATCAGGACTGACAACGGTACGGTCATCGCATCGTGTGAAGCCACGGGGGCGGCTGTTCATGCAAATGCAATGGTTGCAGGCACAGAAGCCCTTACGCTTGCTGCTTCTGCCGTGGCCGAAGAGTTGAGCAGACAGATCGCGGCAAACTTGGGAAGAGAGGCAAGCCAGCCTGTTCTGGTTGAGTTGGTTGTAAGTGGTATCAAGGAATACGCCGATTTTGTGAGGTTCCGGACGATCCTCAGAAATGAGATTTCTGGTGTAAAAAACGTCTATCTGCGTGCCATTAAGGCTGGCGAGGCCCAAATGGATGTAGATATACAGGGAAACACACGCACGCTGGCAGACGAGTTGATGTTGAAAAACTTTGAAGGCTTTGGAGTGAACATCTTTGAGATTGGTCAAAGCGAGATCAAACTTGAATTGATACCGAAACAAAATGTCCCGGACGAGTCCCAACGGCAGGACGAGACGAGATCTGAGTGGTGAAACGATCTATTCCGATAAACATTCCCAATGCCCTGACCCTTATCAGGATCTTGCTGACACCGCTTTTTGCCATCTGCTTGATCAGACACCTTTTGGAAAGCGCTCTAGTCGTTTTTGCTGTTGCCGCAGTCACTGACGGGCTGGATGGATTTGTGGCCCGTGTCTTTCGACAAAAAACCACCTTGGGAGCTTACCTGGACCCCGCAGCCGACAAACTGCTGCTGGCAACAGCATTTGTGACCTTGGCCATTCAGGGCATGATCCCAAGCTGGCTTACAGTAATCGTAATGTCGCGGGATTTGCTCATTCTGCTTGGAGTGGCCCTGTTGAATATCATGGACCGGGAGTTTGTAGCTCGGCCCGCCTTCCTGAGCAAAATGACCACAGTGGCACAACTGGCAACCGTGTGCTGCGTGCTGGTGGGCTTCCAGACACCAAAGATCGGTCATATTCAAGAGCCCCTATTCTGGTTTACAGCCGCCATGACAACGGTTTCCGGTCTTCAGTACATATACAGGGGACTCAATATTCTCCAGGAAGAACCATCAAACTCAGTTCGGTGAGATACGTCGTTCACGGTTCGGGGTTCATGGGTTTAGTAACCCGGAACAGCGAACCTTTGAACGGGGAACGCCTACCATTTTTCTTGACACTATCGCCAATAGTTGTTACCCAGAGACCAGCTTCAGGCACGTAGCTCAGGGGGAGAGCGCTACCCTGACACGGTAGAAGTCCGGGGTTCAAATCCCCGCGTGCCTACCAAAGTTTAATAATGAGTTAGCCGCTTTGAAAGGAGCGGTTTTTTTTGATTTTGGTAATGTTGTACCAGTCAGCGTGTCCGTGTATAGTCGTGTACGTGTTCGCAAGAAAAGACGGAGACGAATCACGCACAGGCAAGAAAAACTTACCACCTATGGAGAAAAACCGGGAAATTTTTGCACTTTACCCACCTCTGTCCCTCTCTACATTAGGAAGGCATGAGTTTTTCGGACGGCGACTAATCAATTGAAATAGTTAGCTATCCGTATCCACACCGAAATTTTTCCGCCCCTTTCCCATCTTTCGGCACAACGGATGCACATATGTGTCTGCAAGTCGATCGAGACCCATTACTACACACGGCAACGTCAAAATCGATCCGGCGACAATCTCTATGATTTCACTGGACTACCTTCGAGAATGACGGAGCCCTGCATTGCTACACCGTGTGATATCCTTTTCTGAGGAAAGCATTTGCTCGTACAAAGAGAAAATACGGGCGACAGGCGCTCTTACAAGCAGCGGCGGAGCGGCAAGGATCGACGGAAATACATCGATCCCCGCTATCGTAATCCTGCATACCCTGAGTTTTGCGACAGGAGGAGGGGTGAAAGGCGAAAACCTGTGTACGAAGACCACAGCCCTCTTATCAAAGAACATCCCGATAGAAAGTGGATTACCCTGGTCGGCATCGTGGCGGCTGTTTTCCTGATGTCCGTCTCCCTTTTAGCGAACCTCGGTGTAAACACAAAATTGGCAAGCAAAAAGACAGGCAATATCAATAATGCCCAATTGTTCCCATATATACTCCCTCGATTGTTCTAGCTGTTCATCTGCCAGACCCCTCAGGTTATTGACAACTTGCCGGTAAATGTTATAAGTACTTGAAGCCTTAAGAAAAAGTCCCGAGAGTTCAATGAATGGGGAAAAGGTAAACTCATGAGGGAAGACCAATCTTTTGAAAAACATATAGAAGCCCTAACGAAGATCAGCAAGGCGATCACGTCTGACCGGTATATTGAGGACATCCTCAGGCTTGTGGTCACCGTGACGGCCGAGACCATGCGCTCAAAGATATGCGCCCTCTGGCTCTTGGATAACACCAATAACACCCTCAAACTGCGTGCCACCCAGAGTATGAGCGAAGATTATCTGAAGGAGCGCTCTCTGAAGATGGGGGAAGGGATTGTGGGAAGGGTCGCTCTTGCTCGTAAGCCGAGATCCGTTCTAAACGTGCTGGAAGAGTCCGACTACAAGGAAAAGGAACTGGCCAGAAAAGAGGGGCTTGTGTCAATGCTCAGTGTGCCCATGGTGGTAAAGGACAGGGTTATCGGCGTGATCAACTGCTACACATCATATACCCATGAGTTTACGGAAACTGAAAGGAATGTCTTGATAACCGTGGCCAATGAAGCGGCAGTGGCCATAGAAAATACCGAATTGATGGTAAAAACCAAAGTTATTCGGGAGGAGCTGGAAACTAGAAAGCTGATCGAGCGTGCCAAAGACATATTGATAACGCGCCGGGGCCTGAGCGGACCGGACGCCTACCGTTGGATTCAAAAACGGAGTATGGATACCCGCAAATCCATGAGGGAGATCTGCGAAGCGATTGTGTTGACTGAAGAAATATGACGGTCTCGTAAAAAGTCGAAATCCGCCTCCGGCGGACTGTCATTCCGGCGAAAGCCGGAATCCAGTTTATTCAGCTAGTTACAAAGGCTCTGGACTCCGGTTTTCACCGGAGTGACGACTTTTTACGAGTCCATCAGATATGACATTAGAAAACCGATGAGATTACAAAACCTTTGACATGAGAGAGGTTTTCGCATATTTTCATAAATTGGCTTGGGAGATACAACGGCGTATTTCTCAAACGACGACAGCGACGTCCAACCGTCCCATGGGGAGAGTTGGACTTTTTTTTGTCGAAAAATAAGTTAAAGGAGGAACAGGGAATGTCATTTAGCAAACCGAATCGAAGTGCAGCAACCCTAACTACCACCAGAGTAGACCCGGCTCCTGGTTCCGGCATCTGTGTGACCTGTGTGGATGGATGTGAAGGGCCGTGTGAAATCGGGCGCTCGGCGCTCAAGGGAAGAGAGGTCCTCTATCCTATCCCCTTTGGAAAGATCACAGCCGGCTCTGAAAAGGATTATCCTGCAGATTTTTCCCATTTCAATATTCAGGGCACGGCAGTCGGCGCCGTAGGGGTCGAGGCTGATCCGGACAAGGCCACGTTTCCGGCTGTGGATACCACTACTGCCCTTGGCGCTGACGGGGGCATCAAGCTAAATTTTCCGGTGTTCACAGGGGCCGTTGGATCTACTGATATTGCCCGGATCAACTGGACAGAGGCTGCTGTTGGCGCGGCCATATCCGGTGTAATCGTGGTAGCCGGAGAAAACATCTGCGGTATGGACCCACAGGCCGAATTCAGTAATGGGAAAATATCGAAATCCCCTGAAATGGAACGTAGGGTCAAGGCGTTCAAGGATTGGTATGACGGCACAGGAGGCATTATCATCCAGGCTAACGTGGAAGACACTAAGCTGGGCGTGCCCGAATATGTAATTGAAAAGCTGGGTATCGAAATCTTTGAACTGAAATGGGGCCAGGGCGCAAAGGACATTGGCGGCGAGGTCAAACTCTCCTCCATAGAGCGGGCCCTTCAACTCAAGGAGCGTGGCTACATAGTGCTTCCGGATCCCACCAATCCCGCTGTCCAGGAGGCCTTCAAGGCTGGTGGTATTTCGGAATTTGAGCGCCATTCCCGCCTCGGCATGGTTGATGAAGATGCCTTCCATAAAGAGGCAGAACGTCTCCGGAGCGTGGGCGCCAAATACGTCACCTTGAAAACCGGGGCCTATCGGCCGGCTGATCTCGCCCGGGCCATCAAGTATTCTTCTGATGCGAAGATCGATCTTCTAACCATAGACGGGGCCGGCGGAGGCACTGGAATGAGCCCGTGGCGCATGATGAACGAATGGGGCATCCCCACCGTACAACTGGAGTGTTTGGCCTACCAGATGTGTGAAAAACTGAGAGCAAAAGGGGCCTATATTCCGCCCATCGCCATTGCCGGCGGGCTTTCTCTGGAAGACCATATATTCAAGGCGATTGCCCTGGGAGCTCCTTACGTAAAGGCAATTTGCCTGGGAAGGGCCATGTTAACGGCAGCCATGGTGGGAAAGACGCATGGCCGATTGATGGCAGAAAAGATGGAAGACGAAGGCGAAGATCCAAGCGAAGGATACGTCAGGCTCTTTGCTGTGGGCGCCGAGCTCAAAAAACGATTCGGCAATGATTTTGCTAAACTCCCTCCAGGCGCCATTGGCATGTATTCTTACATCGACAGAATGAAACAAGGGCTGCAGCAGTTCATGGCAGGGGCCAGAAAATTCGCCCTTCAGCACATTGATCGTAATGACCTTGTAGCCCTTACGAGAGAGGCGGCAGAAGTATCCGGTATCGACTATGTGATGGAAAGTGACGCCAAAGAGGTAGAAGAGATTTTGGGATAAAAGGAGACAATGACAATGTTGAATATTATCTGCAAACATAATTGCAAGTCCTGTTTTGCCGAGCCCGTCTGCGCTGTGCATGCGATCATAGATCAGCAAGGCTCCATATATGTAGATACCGACAAGTGTATTGGCTGCGGATGCTGCCGTACCGCGTGTGTGGTCTTTAGCTACGACCAGGCCCTGAAAGAGAAGACCGTGGAGTGGCTCAGGGGAGCAGCTTAGTGTAGTCATTGGTCACTGGTCATTAGTTGGTAGTCATTGTCAGAAAACTTAGGGGCTCCGCCCCAGTTGGAGTAATCTCTAACACGCACTACTCCAGTACTCCAACACTCCATGTCGATGGCATAAATCGGGAAACACTAAAAAGCTGTAATTTCAATAGATTGTAGAACTCACTAGACATGAGGTTATTTTATGTACGGATGTACCGGTCGTTGCCTTCGGGTCAATTTGTCCGAAGGCAAACACTCGGTTGAAGAAATAGACCCTGAACTGCTCGGCAAGTTCGTGGGCGGTCGGGGCCTCGGGGTGAAGGTATTCTCGGACGAGGTGGACCCCAAAACTGACCCCCTTGGGCCGGAAAACAAGTTGATTTTTGTTTCCGGTCCGCTGGTGGGCACAGGCGCCGTTACAGGGGCTTCCTGTAATGCTGTAACAAAGAGCGCGCTATCCGGCGCCATTGCCTGCGCCAAGATGCGAGGTCACTTTGGGGCAGAACTCAAATTTGCAGGGTTCGACATGATCATCATTGAAGGGAAGGCTGAATCCCCGGTGATCCTGTCCATCCTGGACGATAAAATCAACATCCGGCCAGCCTTTGAATCGTGGGGCCGCACCACATCGGAAACAGAAGTAGTGTTCAAAAGGAATCTGGAGGACAAGTGGGCAGGCAGGGAAACATATCTGGTTTCTATCGGTCCGGCTGGCGAGAAATTAGTCCCTCTGGCAAACGTGATTAACGACGGGTTCTTATGCGTGGGTGGCGCTGGTATTGGCGCGGTCATGGGTTCCAAGAACCTTAAAGCCATTGCTGTTAAAGGAAGCCATTCCCTTTCAATAGCAGACGGTGATCGGTTTGTGCGGGTAATCACCAACCTGATCAATAAGTTAAATAGCGCCCCCCTTACCTCACAATCCATGCGGGCCTGGGGATCCGCCTTTTTTACAGGCATCTGTTATCAAAAGGGGGTACTTCCTTACAAGAATTTTCAGGCGGCCGCTTTTGCGGAATCAAAGGATATCGGAACCGAGGCCCTGTCCAACGCCTTTGCCTTGAGAAGCAGCGGCTGCTTTGCGTGCCCCGTCGCCTGTATCAAGAAGACCGACGTGAGTAATCCCCTTTTTAGAGGTAAAGGCATGGCGCCCACTTATCTGGCTATCGGAGCCCTTGGGCTGAACTGTGGTATCACCGACCTGACCACCATTGGAATGGCCAACATGATTTGCGCCGAAATGGGCCTGGATCCCATAGCAGCAGGAGGGACCGTGGCTACAGCCATGGAATTGGTGGAAAAAGGGATTGCTGACAGAGACGCCCTTAAGCTTGAATTAAGGTTTGGACAAGGAGAAGATCTCCTTCAGGCCTTAACGCTCATGGCCACAAAAAAGGGGCACGCCAAGAGAATAGGAAAAGGGGGAGATGCCCTGGCCAAGGAATATGGCCAGTCGAAACGCTTTATGGGCGTCAAGGGAATGCCCATGGCCCCTTTTGATCCCAGGTGCATCCAGGGCATGGGTCTCCATTTTGCCACATGCAATTACGGACCCCATCATCTTTACGCATACACCTTTTTTGAGGAGGTGTTGAATGTGCACGAGGAATTGGATCCCTGGAGCACGGAGGGCAAACCTGAACTGGTAAAACGATACCAGGATATGACTGCTATCATGGACTCCCTTGGTCTTTGCAACTGGCCACTGATGGGGCTCAAGTTTAATAATTTTCTCCCTATGATAAACAGTTGCCTGGGTACTGACTACCGAGCCGAAGATCTCTTGAGGATTGGAGAGCGAATCTGGAACCAGGAAAAACTTTTCAATATGGGTGCCGGATTCGACCATACCCATGACACGCTACCCGGTAGATTCCTTAATGAACCGATTCCAGACGGCCCAGCCAAAGGGCAGATCAGCAAAGTGCATGAAATGCTTCCCAAGTACTACGATCTTCGCGGTTGGAGTAAGAGAAGTCAACCGCTGCCTGAAACCTTAAAGGCTTTGGAGTTATAGAGTTGAGTCGACTACTCAACTATTCAACCAAGACAGAAGGCTAGCCATGCCAAGGATAAAGATCGATCACGACAAGTGCACGGGTTGCAGGCATTGTGAGATAGCCTGCTCTCTGAATCATGTGACCGGAGTAGCGAATCCCCGAAGGGCCCGAATTCGTGTTTTTCGTGAAGGTAATGTGTTTTTTCCTGTGATTGCCGGTCCCTTTGTGGATGCGGCTTGCACCTCAAAGCTCAATGTAAAAATCGGGGGCCAAGTTTACGACATGTGTTTGCTCTGCCGGGCATCCTGTCCTCAGAAACCCTTTTTCATCGAAGCAGACACAGGCTTTCCCCTGAAGTGTGACTTCTGCGGCATCCCCCCCAATCCCTCCTGCGTGCGCTGGTGCAATTCAGGAGCCTTAGAGCTGATAGATGACTGAAGATTTAGGGATTGAGGAATTAATCCCTTAATTCCTCAATTCGACAGTGTTGTCATATGAATCACATCAACAAGAATCATAACATGGTCGGCGCTGTCATGGTCGTTGGCGGCGGGATTGCGGGCATTCAGGCCTCCCTGGATTTGGCTGATCTGGGCTTCTACGTCTATCTCGTGGAAAAAAAGGCTTCCATCGGCGGAGCCATGGCGCAACTCGACAAGACGTTTCCCACCAATGAATGCGCCATCTGAATTGTCTCTCCGAAATTGGTGGAGGCCGGTCGGTCTCCAAACATTGAGATCATCACGAAGGCAAAACTCGCATCCCTCCAGGGAAAAGCAGGCAACTTCACTGCCACGGTACATCGCCTGCCCCGCTATGTGGATCAGGATCGATGCACGGCCTGCAGGACGTGTGCCGATTATTGTCCGGTTCCCATCACAGATGACTATAACCAAGGGCTTTGCCAAACCAAGGCCGTACACATCGATTACCAGCAAGCCATACCAGCGGCCTTTCATGTGGATTCCAAGGCCTGTCTCTTCCTGACAAATCAGGAATGCAAACAGTGTGAGAGAGTCTGCCAGGCCAAGGCCATCGATTTCAGACAGCAGGCCCAGGACATAGAGATCAATGTGGGCGCGGTCATACTCGCTATCGGGTTTGGTCGCACAAGTAACGACGTGTTGTCAAGATATGGTTATGGGATCTCTCCAAACATAGTCACGAGCACCGAGTTAGAACGCATCCTTTCCGCCTCTGGCCCTTTCCAGGGCCACCTCATACGTCCTTTGGACTACAAGGAGCCCAGAAAGATCGCCTGGCTCCAGTGCGTGGGCTCACGGGACATCAACTTTTCTAATAATGGTTACTGCTCAAGCGTTTGCTGCATGTACGCAATCAAACAGGCCCTCGTTGCAAAGGAGCATTCCAAAAATGGCCTGGAGACGGCCATCTTTTTCATGGATATGCGCACCTGTGGCAAGGAGTTCGAGCAGTATTACAACCGTGCCAGGGGAAAAGGCGTGCGTTTTGTGCGGTGCCGGGTACACAGCATTGACCCGGTGCCTGGTTCGGATAACTTGCAGATTCGCTACGTGACCGAAGATGGCAAAGTTCGACAGGAAGCGTTCGACATGGTTGCGCTTTCTGTCGGCCTTGAGCCTTCGGCTGGTGTGGCAGAACTGGCAGAAAAGCTGAAAATCGAGCTTAATCATTACAAATTTGCCCAGACCAGCAGCTTTGCTCCTGTGAGTACATCTGTACCCGGGATCTATGGCTGCGGCGCCTTCCAGGGCCCCAAAGATATCCCCTATTCCGTAATGGAAGCCTCGGCAGCCGCAGGTGCCGCAGCATCCGTATTGGCATCGGTGCGCAACACACTGGTGAAGGAGAAGATTTTCCCCGAGGAAAGAGACGTCTCAGAGGAACCGCCAAGAATTGGAGTTTTTGTCTGCAACTGCGGTGTAAATATAGCTGGCGTGGTCAATGTCCCTGAAGTAGCCCAATACGCCAAAACAGTTGAGAATGTGGTCTATGTGCAGGAAAACCTCTTTTCCTGTTCCCAGGATGCTCTGAAGCAATTGGTCGAGGTAATCAAGGAGCAAAATCTCAACCGGGTTGTGGTGGCCGCCTGCTCGCCTCGCACCCATGAGCCTCTCTTCCAGGAAACTTTGCGTAACAGCGGTCTGAACAAATACCTTTACGAGCAAGCCAATATCCGGGACCAGTGCTCCTGGGTACATTCCGGAGATCCTGGTGCTGCCACTCAAAAGGCCAAGGACCTGGTACGGATGGCAGTTTCCCGGGCCTCACTCATCGAGCCCTTACCCATGACCTCGGCGCCGGTTACACCGGCTGCTTTGGTCGTAGGTGGCGGTGTGGCCGGAATGGTGTGTACCCTTGATCTGGCCCAGCAGGGATTCAAGGTACTTGAGAGTACCGAGTTTTATAATGGTTTAATATCAGATGGAGCTATTTTATCAAGCCATTTCCATACTCATCTATCCAGGCATTTATCTGAGATTCGAATAGCTCCATTTGTTCATCATCCAACCC